>Ga0111538_10000106_pt1 | contig 92295 bp, 81 predicted proteins | sample SoiMethybrSBSTD1_FD_79669 | JGI IMG/M metagenome (GOLD analysis project Ga0111538, IMG submission 79669) | Bulk soil microbial communities from a Populus tree surrounding site in Tennessee, USA - Soil MetaG P. TD hybrid SBSTD1 (version 2)... | ecosystem: Environmental > Terrestrial > Soil >...
AGGAATCAGGAATCAGGAATCAGGAATCAGGATACAGGTCTGGGCTAGGCTTAAGGTGTCAGTGATTCCTGATTCCTTAGAGGTTTTATGTCTATCTTTGGCGGACCGATGAAACTTCGCCTTCCCCTCCCCGATCAGGCGCTTCCGGGACGTGCGACGCCGATGTCCGTGCCGGAGGTCCATGACGTCACGGGCGGCCGAATCGTGCCGCCGTTTCCAGCTGGGCTGGAGCAGGCGATGTTCGGCATGGGCTGCTTCTGGGGTGCCGAGCGAAAGTTCTGGCAGGCGCCGGGCGTCTATTCCACGGCGGTCGGGTACGCAGGCGGCTACACCCCGAACCCGACATACAGAGAAGTGTGCTCCGGCATGACCGGACACACCGAAGCGGTGCTCGTGGTGTTCGACCCGAAAGTGACGAGCTACGACGCGATGCTCAAGCTGTTCTGGGAGAATCACGACCCGACGCAAGGCATGCGACAGGGGAACGACGTCGGCGCCCAGTATCGTTCAGCGATCTATTGCTTCACGGCGGAGCAGAAACGCGCCGCCGAGGCCTCGCGCGCGGCGTATCAGGATCGTCTGACGGCCGCCGGCTACGGTCGCATCACCACCGAGATCGCCGATGCGCCCCCGTTCTACTACGCCGAGGACTATCACCAGCAGTACCTCGACAAGAATCCCGATGGCTACTGCGGCATCGGCGGTACGGGCGTCGCGTGCCAGATTGGCGTGGGCGTCGGTACACAGGGCTGACACCTCGGAGACCTGGAGCCTCGGGGCTCGCCCAAGCTGATTCCTGATTCCCGATTCCTGATTCCTAGGTAGAATCAGTTTCGCATGAGCAGAGTTGTCTACACCGATCTCAAGCCGACCGCCGATCAGGAAGCGCTTCGCATCGCCCACCAGGTACGGCCGGTCAGTTCCGAAGAAGAAGGCACGGGCGTGAACGGCCTGCCCGGTGGCGTCTACGGGTTTACCTATTCGCCGGGACTCGCGAATGCGCCGCTCTTTGCCGTGAGGCGCTATCGCAGCTACGAGACGCACAAGCTACCGAGCGGCGCGGTATTCGTGATCGGCTTCGCCCAACCCGACGTCGCGCGCGCCCTTTCGACGGCCACCGAAGAGACGACGCTGCAGATTCATCCGCAGCCCGAAGGAGAGTTCGACACGCTGGTGACGATCCGGTACTCGCAGATGCGGCATCACAAACAGTACGCATCGCCGAATCAGAACGGTTTTACAGTCACCGTCGTACCGTTGAGTGATTAGCGAATAGCCAATCGATCAGACTCGCAGCGTCTTCCAGTCGCCTTTCGCGAGCGATTACAGTCCGATATCCTCGTTCCATAGCTCCGGATGCGTGCGGATGAACTCCTGCATCATCTGCACACACGCGGGATCGTCTACGACGGTCACGTCCACGCCGCGCGACCGCACGTACGCCTCCGGCCCCTGGAACGTTCGATTCTCGCCCACAATCACCCGCGGGATCTTGTAGAGCAGGATCGCGCCGCTGCACATGTCGCACGGCGAGAGCGTCGAGTAGAGTGTCGCGCGCGTATAGTCGCGAGCGGTCAGGCGGCCCGCGTTTTCGAGGCAGTCCATCTCCGCATGCAGGACGGCGCTGCCCTTCTGCACACGACGGTTGTGTCCTCTGGCCACGATTCGTCCGTCAATCACCAGAACCGAGCCGATCGGGATGCCGCCTTCATCGCGGCCGGCTTCAGCTTCGCGGATCGCCGCAACCAGGAACGGGTCGGTCACCTACGCGCGATTGTAATCCCGCCGTTCACCGCCGACAGGCGTAGCCGAGGTCCGCCGGACCCGAGCGTGGCCGTGAGCTGGCGACGATTGATCAGACCGGACACGGTGATCGGGAAATCGACCGCGATGCCGCCGTTCGCGGTGCGCGCGTCGAGCTCGCCGGAGAAGTTCGACGGCACGCGCAGCGTGACGCCGCCGTTGACGGTCTTCAAGTCGAGACCCGGTCCGTCGTATTTCTCGCCCGCGAGCTCGACGTGCAGACCGCCGTTGACCGTTTCGCCGCGGATGTCCCCGCCGACGTCGTTCAGCTGAATGCCGCCGTTCACCGTGTGGGCGTCGATGCGGCCGCGGACGTCCCCGATGTTGATGCCGCCGTTCGTGGCGTCCACGCTCAGGTCGGCCTTGCGTGGCACCTGCAGCTCGTACGCCACGTTCCACCAGCGGTCGTCGTCCCAGTCGCGGCGGCGACGACGGTCGCGGTCACGGTCGGGCCCATCGGCGCGGATACGCCCACCTGTCGTGGTGATCTGGATGTCTTTCGCGAGCCGCTCGGCTGCCTCTCGGCTGTCATCGTACACGGTGATGCGAGCCCGGACGCGCGTCTCCGATCGATCCCATCCGCGCACCGCCACGCCGCCGTTGCCGCGGGCGTCGAGGTAGATGGTGTTCGAATTCGGGATTGTCTCCTCGCGCACCTCGCAGAAGTCGGCGCGGCGGTCTTCGCGGCACCATTCGTCTTGCGACAGGCCGAAGTCGCGGTCGCGATTACGCTGAGCGGGCAGGACGACAGCTGCTGCCGAGAGGAGCAGGGCGGTCACACAAAACGCGCGCATCATTGAAACCCTCCGGCCCCTTTGACGAGACCGCTGGCCGGACCGTTGGCTGGGCCAGCGGTCTCGAACGTTGAACCCTGAACCCTGAACCCTGAACAGGCTATTGGCCGGTCTCGACCGGTCTCGCGGGATCGCTGCTCCACTCCGACCAGGAGCCTGGATACAGCCGCGCGCCGGGCAGGCCGGCGTGTTCCATCGCGAGCCGGTTGTGGCACGCCGTCACACCGGAGCCGCAGTAGACGATGGCGTGGCGTGGGTCGCGGCCGGCGAGGACACGCATGAAGTGGTCGCGAAGTGTGGCAGCCGAGTCGAACGTGCCCTGCTCGCCAAGGTTGTCCTTGTAGTGGCGATTGACGGCGCCCGGAATATGGCCGGGCACCCGATCGATCGGTTCGACCCGGCCCTCGAACCGCTCGGGCGAGCGCGCATCGATCAGCACGTGATCGCGACTGCCCAGCAGTGCCGCGACGTCATCGGCCGACACCGTTTGCTCCAAGCTGCGCGACGGAGTGAATACCGCTGCGGCACGAATCTCCTGGCCGCTCCGTGTGGGGCGCCCCTCTCGCACCCATGCGGCCCAGCCGCCATTGAGCACGGCGACCGCCTGGTGTCCGGCATAACGAAGCAGCCACCACAGGCGGCTCGCATACATGCCGGTGTCCTGATCGTAGGCGACGACCTGCGTCTGTCGCGTGATGCCGAGACGGCCAAACGTCGCCGCGAGCGACTCGAGCGACGGCAACGGATGGCGTCCGTTCAATCCTGTCTTCGCGCCGGCCAAGTCGGCACCGAGGCTCGCGTACGCCGCCCCTGGAATGTGCGACGACAGATACTGCTCGCGGCCCCAGTGTTCGTTCTGCAGGTCGTAGCGGCAGTCGACAACCGCAAGGCCGCTCAAATGCGTCGCGAGGTCGGCGGTGGAAACCAGAGTGGTGTACAGCACGTCGTTCAGTGTTCAGGGTTCAATGTTCAGAGTTCCGGGTCAGTTCAAGGAACTGTGAACCCCCGAACGTTGCACCCTGAACCGTGAACCCCTGAACCGCCTTAGTGCGTGTTCTGCAGTGCGGCAATGCGCTGCTCGAGCGGCGGATGCGTCGAGAAGAAGAGCATCCAGCCGCGCGCGCCGTTGATCTTCATCGTCGCCAGCGCCTGATGGCTGGTGTCGACGAGCTCGTGATTGGCCTGGAGGCGGCGGAGCGCGCCGATCATGCGCTCGCGTCCGGCCAGGCTGGCGCCACCGGCGTCGGCGCGGAACTCGCGCTGCCGCGAGAACCACGCGGTCACGAGCGAGCCGAGAATGCCGAGCACGATCTGCAGGACGATGACGACGAGGAACTCCAGGCCGCCGCCGCGACGGTCGCGCGAATCGCCGCGAACGAGGGCGTACGCGATCACGCGCGAGAAGAAGATGACGAACGCGTTCATCACGCCCTGCAGCAGCGTCATCGTCACCATGTCACCGTTGGAGATGTGCGCCACTTCGTGGGCGAGCACGCCCTCCACTTCCTCGGGACGCATCCCCCGCAGCAGCCCGCTCGACACCGCCACCAGGCTACGGCTCTTGCTCGGACCGGTGGCGAAGGCGTTCACTTCATCGGAGGGATAGATGCCGACTTCCGGCATCGGCAGGTTGGCCTGCCGCGTGAGCCGTTCGACGGTCTGATAGAGCCAGTCCGCCTGGCCGCTGCCGGTGCGGCCAGTCACCAACTGCACGCCGGTCGCACGCTTGGCGATCCAGCGCGACATCTGCAGCGAGATGAACGCGCCGCCCATCCCCCAGATCAGCGAGAACACCGCCAGCGAGCCGAGGTTGAGGCCCTCGCGTTCGAGATAGTTGGTCACGCCAAAGAGGCTGGCGACGATCGACAGCGTCAGAACGATGACGAGGTTCGTGACCAGAAAGAGGAATATGCGTTTGCCCATGGCTGATTCAGGATAGCACCCTGCCGATTTTGACGAGAAAAGCAGGAGTCAGGATTCAGGAATCAGGAATCACCTTGATTCCTGATTCCTGAATCCTCCGACTGTGACATTGTCCGTCCGACATGTGGATTGATTGCACCGCAATGCGTATATTGCTGCAATGACAATGTGGCTCCCGAACCTGGACGCCCGGAAGGGGCCGGTGTATCGCGCCATTGCCGACGCGATTGACGACGACGTGCAGCGCGGGCTGCTGCGTGCCGGCGCTCGACTGCCGCCGCATCGCGACCTGGCGGATCATCTGGGTGTCACCGTCACAACCATCACACGCGCGTACACCGAGGCGTCGCGTCGCGGACTGATCTCGGGACACGTCGGGCGCGGCACGTTCATCCGCGGGGCCGAGCAGGAGGAGAGCGAGTCCGAGCCGGGCGTGCTCGACCTCAGCATCAACATCCTGATGCCGGACAAGGAAGTGGCGCACCTGGAGGCGCACCTGTTCCAGCGGCGCATGCTGCCGTGGACGCAGCTGCTCGGCTACGCGCCGAAGCGCGGTCATCTGCGTCATCGCCAGGCGATGGCGGCCTGGCTCGCACACATGGGCATGCCGGTTGAGCCCGATGCGATCGTGTTGACCGCCGGCGCCCAGCATGGGCTGGCGACGGCGCTGATGGCCGCGCTGGATCCGGGCGACGTGATTCTGACGGAGGAGCTGACCTACTCCGGCATGCGTCTACTCACGCAGCAGCTCCACCTCAAGCCGCGCGGCGTGGCGATGGACACGGAAGGGATTCGCCCCGATGCGCTCGAAGCAGCATGCCGCGCGACCCGCGCGCGGGCGTTGTACTGCATGCCGCGTCTGCAGAACCCGGTCTCGGCCGTCATGTCGGAGAAACGCCGGCGTCACATTGCGACCGTGGCCGAGAAGTACCGGCTGACGGTCATCGAAGACGACACGTACGGATTCCTCTCGCCCGAGCGAACACCGTTGCGGCCGCTGATCCCGCACCGGACGATCTACGTGACCAGTCTTTCGAAAAGCCTGTTCCCGGGGATGCGCCTCGGATGCGTCGTCCCGCCCGCGTCGTTGATCGACAAGATCGTGCGCGCGGTGTGGGCGACGATGATCAGCACGTCGCCGATCGGGGCCGATCTGCTGTGCGGCTGGATCGAGGACGGTACCGCCGCGCGCATCGCGCAGTGGAAACGTAGTGAAGGCGCGGCGCGTCAGTTGATGGCGCGGCGTCTTCTCGCGGGCGAGCGGTTACAAACGCACCCGACGAGCCATCACCTGTGGCTGTTACTGCCGCCCAAGTGGACGTCGGATGCCTTCGTCGCGCAGGTCCGCTCGCGCGGCGTCGTGCTCAACTCATCGTCCGAGTTTGCGATCGGCGATCAACCACCGCGCGCGGTGAGACTCTGCCTCGGCACACCGCGCACCCGTGCGGGACTCGAGCAGGCGCTGACGCGCGTGGCTGAGTGCCTCCTGGAACGCGCGCCGGCGGCGCGAGCGGTGGTGTAACGCTGACTCCAGGGCCTTCCAGGCCCGGCGTCTCCTACGCTCGCAACGCTTCGGCAAGCCGATGTAAGAAGAGGCCCACGTCCGTAACGACCCCAACCGTCTGCTGCGAACCGCGATCCGATAACTTGGTCACAACCGCCGGGTTGATGTCGACACACACGACGCGCACCCACGACGGCAACATGTTGCCCACGCCGATGCTGTGCAGCATCGACGAGAGCATCAGGACGAGCTCGACGTTCTGCGAGAGCGCCGCCGCATAGCGTTCCTGCGCCTCGATGAGGTCCATCAACGTCTCGGGCAGCGGGCCATCGTCGCGGATGCTGCCGGCCAGGACGAATTGCACACCGCGTTTGACGCACTCATACATCACACCCGAGGTGAGGACGCCTGACTCGACGGCCGCGTGAATGCTGCCGGCTCGATTGATGGTGTTGATCGCCGCCATGTGATTCCGGTGGCCCTGCTCGACCGGCGCCCCCGCGACGAGATCGATACCCAGCGACGTGCCCGACAGCGCGAACTCGATGTCGTGCACCGCGAGGGCATTGCCCGCCAACACGACATCGACGTAGCCCTGCCGGATGATCTCCGAGAAGTGCTCGACGCCTCCGGTGTGCACCACCACCGGTCCGGCCACCACCGCGATACGACCACCGCCTCGCTTGACGTCGCGCATCATCTGAGCGATGCGAGCGACGCTGCCCTCGACACGCCGCTCGGACGAGACGTCGTTGCTCATGAAGGCGAATCCGAGGCGATCGCGCTCTTTGAATTCGGGCGTCACCCGAATGCCCGCATGTCCGCATACGACCAGCTCGCCGGACTTCACGTCTCGCAGCTTGCGGCACGCCGCGTGATTGCCGTCGACGACGATAACGGCGTCCATTCGCTGCTTGTCGACGTCCACCCATCGGCCCTGAAGGCGCACCTGGGTCCGGTGATTGGTCGTCGAGTAGAAGTCGTCAGGTACGCACCGATCCTTCTCGGCCGGCCTCACGTCCGCGTCGCGCTCGCGCACCGGGTGGGCGCCGAACGTGGTGATCTGCTGCAGCAGATCATCGAGCGCCGCACGATCCGTCACCGTCACGCGCATCTGGATGCGCGACGGGTCGTCGTTGGTGCGGCCGATGTCGAACTGGAGAATCTCGTAGGAGCCCTTGAACTCGATGATTTTGTCGAAGATGGCGGAGAGCAGGCCGGAGTCGATCAGGTGGCCCTGCGCCTCGATGGTGTCGCTGACGGACATGGGTTCACACATTCTAAAAGCACCAGGGCTTTTCCCTCGTCTTCCTCAGGTTTTTTCCCCCGTCCGTCGTAACTACAATCAGGACGGCACCGATGCTGCTGTCCTTTGCCCCACCGAACGACCGAGCGGCCCGACCCCGGATCCTTCTCGTGCTCCGGCACGACGAGCTGCGCCACGACGTCGTCAAGATGCTGAGCGGCTACGAGATCGAGGCGGCTGCCGATGGAGCGGCCGCTCTCGTGGCAGCGCGCGAGCGGAAGCCCGACGTCGTCTTGAGCGAGACGAAGCCCCCGGACATGGCCGACTTCGAACTGCTCCGCACGTTGCGCGCGGATCCGCTGACGCGGGACGTGCCCGTGATTCTGCTGTCCGAGCCGCTGGCCGAGGAGTCGCGCATCGAAGCGCTCGAAGCGGGTGCCACCGACTACCTGATCACCCCCTTCAGCTCCAAAGAACTCCTGGTTCGTATCCAGACGGCCATCGAGCTGGCCCGGCTGCGTCGTCAAGCCGCGGAAGCGGCCGCTCGGAGCGAACAGGAGATCGCCGAGTTCTTCGAGAACGCGACCATTCCGGTTCACTCGGTCGGTCCCGATGGCGTGATCCTGGGCGTGAATCAGACGGAGCTCGATCTGCTCGGCTACAGCCGCGACGAATACGTCGGCCACAACGTCGCGGAGTTTCACGTCGATGGCGACGTGATCGCCGACCTGCTGCAGGGCTTGTCCGGTGGTGAGACGCTGCGCAACTACGAGACGCGGCTCCGCTGCCGGGACGGCACGATCAGGCACGTGCTGATCGACTCGAGCGTGCGCCGGGTCGATGGCCAGGTGGTCTATACGCGCTGCTTCACGCGCGACGTCACGGACCAGAAGCGTGTCGAGGAAATGCGTCTGCGCCTTGCCGCGATCGTCGAATCGTCAGACGACGCCATCATCAGCAAGGACATGAACGGCATCATCAGCAGCTGGAATCGCGCAGCCGAGCGCTTGTACGGATACACCGCCGATGAAATCGTCGGCAATCCGATTTCCATGTTGATCCCGCCCGATCACACCGACGACTTCCCCGGAATCATGCAGCGCCTCCGGCGCGGCGAACGCATCGAGCATTACGAGACCGTCCGGATCGCGAAGAATGGCCGGCGCATCGACGTGTCGCTGACGATTTCGCCGATCCGGAACGCCTCAGGACACATCGTCGGCGCCTCCAAGATCGCGCGCGATATCAGCGAGCGCAAGCGCACCGACGCGGCGGCGCGCCGGCGCACCGAGCGGACACGGCTGCTGTGGGAAGCGGCGAGCGTCCTGCTCACCACCGACGTGCCCGATGCGAGGTTGCGCGGCCTGTTCGCGAAGATTGGCGTCTCGCTCGGTTTCGACGCGTTGCTCAACTACACGGTTTCCGACGACAAGGGCGCACCGCGGCGGGTGTCGTGGGAAGGAGTGCCGCCGGAAATCGTTGACGCGATTTCGCGGCTCGAGTTTGGCGAGTCGGTGAGCGGCCGGGTCGCCCAACGACGGACGCCGGTTCTGGCCAGCCGGATCCAGGACTCCGACGATCCAAGCCTGCAGGTGATCAAGCGGGTCGGTCTCCGGGCCTATGCGTCGACGCCGCTCGTTGCCGGTGAGCGGCTGCTCGGCACCTTGTCGTTCGCCAGCCACACTCGCGATGTCTTCGAGCCCGACGACATCGAGTTCCTTCAGACGATGTCGCACTACGTCACGTCGGCGTACGAGCGCTTGCGGCTGATCGAGCAGCTGCGCTGCCAGGATCGGTTGAAGGACGAATTCCTCGCCACGCTGGCGCACGAGCTGCGCAATCCGCTGGCGCCGATTCGCACCGGCGTGCAGCTGGTGCGCATGTCAGGGCACAATCCCGCGCTGATCGAGAAGACGTTGCCGATGATGGAGCGTCAGGTCGATCACATGGTTCGCCTCGTCGACGATCTGCTCGACGTGTCGCGGATCAGCCGAAACAAGCTGGAACTGCGAAAGGAGCAGGTCGAGCTCGCGACGGTCATTCAGAACGCGCTCGAGACCAGCCGTCCGCTGATCGAAGGGGCCTCGCATGAGCTCACCGTTTCGGTGCCGTCGGATCCGATCCTCCTCGAGGCCGACGCGGTGCGTCTGGCCCAGGCCTTCTCGAACCTCTTGAACAATGCGGCCAAATACACCCCGGCGGGCGGTCACATTCTGTTGACGGCTGACACGGAGAACGGCGAGGTCTTCGTTCGGGTGCTCGATAACGGTGTGGGGATTCCGGCCGACAAGCTGCCGCGAATCTTCGAGATGTTCGTCCAGGTCGACAGCTCGATGAGCCAGTCACACGGAGGCTTGGGCATCGGCTTGTCGCTGGCGAGCCGGCTCGTTCAGATGCACGGCGGAACCATCTCGGCGCACAGCGATGGCGTCGACAAGGGAAGCGAGTTCGTTGTCCAGCTTCCGGCGGCCATAGTCAGGCGTCCTTCGGCCAACGGCCAGACGGGCACGCCAGTCGCGGCGCGCGCCACCAGCCGGCGGATCCTCGTCGTCGACGACAATCGCGATTCCGCCGAGGCGTTGGCGACGATGCTGAAGCTGCTCGGGCACGATGTAGCGACCGCGCACGACGGACTCGCGGCGGTCGAAGGCGTCCGCACGTTTCAGCCGCACGTGGCGCTGCTCGATATCGGCATGCCGAACATCAGCGGTTATGAGGCCGCGCGGCTCATCCGCCAGCAACCGGGCGGCGCCGACGTGTTTCTCGTGGCGCTCACTGGATGGGGACACGACAGCGACAAGCGCCGCTCACACGAAGCCGGCTTCGACGCCCACCTGGTGAAGCCGGCCGACCTCGCCGCGATCGAAAAGCTTCTTCACGCCTCGTCGGGCACGAACTTGTAGCCGACGCCCCGCACGGTCTTCAGAATCTTCGGCGAGGACGGACGATCTTCGAGGTAGCGCCTGAGGCGCACGATGAAGTTGTCGATTGCGCGCGTGTCGGTGCTCTCGTGGAGATCCCAGACGTCCTCGAGAATCGCCCCGCGCGAAACCGCTTGCCCGGCGTTCTTCACCAGATACCGCAGCAGGTCGCACTCCATCTGCGTGAGGTGGTACGACTTGTCCTGCCATCGCACCTCCATCGCGCCAAAATCGAGCGTCCGGCCGGCGAAGTTGTAGGTATCGCTCGGGGTCTCCTCGGCGACCGGCACATCCTGTTCGTTCCACCGCCGCCGTCGCAGCAGTCCGTTGATGCGCGCAATGAGAATCGACAGCTCGAACGGTTTGGGCAGGTAATCATCGGCGCCCGCCTCGAAGCCGCGGAGCACGTCCTCAGGGCGGCCGCGCGCGGTCAGCATCAGGATCGGTACGAATTCTTCAGCCGCGCGCAAATCGGAGGCGACGGTGAAGCCGTCTTTTCCTGGCAGCATCACGTCGAGCACCACCACATCGAAGGGGTGTCGCTGCTTCAGCACGATGTCGAGCGCCTGTTCACCGTCGGGCGCGATGACCGCGTCGTGACCTTCGGCCTCGAGGTTGAAGCGCAGCCCATCGGCAATGTGCTGCTCGTCTTCGACAATGAGAATACGGCTCATGGGGAAATGGGGTCGGGAGTCATTTTACGATTCTCGAAAAAAGACTCCCGACCCCATTACGAACTCAGCCGGGGCAATTCGAGAGTAAACGTCGATCCGTGGCCCTCGCCCTCACTTTGCGCGAACACGCGGCCGCCATGCGCGCGCGCGATCGAGCGGACGATGTACAGACCGAGGCCCGTGCCCTTGATGTGGCGGAGCCCGCGAGTCTGGACGCGATAGAAGCGGTTGAAGATCCGCTTCAGCTGCTTCTTCGGAATGCCGACGCCGCGATCCTGGACGCGGACCCATATCGTGTCGGGCGCCGGTGCGGCGACCGCGACCGTCACCTGAACCGACTCGCCGGAGTACTTGACCGCGTTGTCGAGCAGATTGGTGACGACGGTGCGGAGCTCCTCGGCGTCGCCGATGACCGTGAGCGCCCGGCTGTCGGGCGCCTCGAGCGAAATGGCCGTCGGCTGCAGGTGATGGCGCAGGACGGCGAGGTCGATGCACTCGGTGGCCAGCGCTCTCATGTCGACCGGGCCACGCGCGATGGTCTTGTGCTTCTCTCGAACGAGCCCCGCCTTCAACACTTGGTCGACGGTGTGGTGCAGGCGCGTCGCGTCGGCGAGCATGATGTCGTAGAACTCGCGTCGCCGCGCGTCACTGACCTCGCGCGACTGCAGCGTCTCGAGATAGAGCCGTATCGACGCAATCGGCGTCTTCAATTCGTGCGTCACGGCGTTGATGAAGCTGTCGTGCTCCTCGTTGCGCTTGATCTCGAGCACGAGGAAGACGGTGTAGATGATCAGCCCGGCGATGATGAGGCCGAACAGGATCATGCCGAAGATGATCGGCGTGATGCGTCCGGTATTGGCGATGATCCACCCGATATTGAGCGAGATGGCCGCCGCGACCAACAGGACGCAGAGCGCGACGAAAAAGGCGATCGCCTTTTGCCGGCGGGTCATCAGGGGAATTCTAGCAATGCAGAATGCGGAATTCAGAATCCAGACAGGACGGCGTACACAACAACGGGGTGAAAGCGTTGCGCTATTCACCCCGTTGCTGCAGACCCTAAACAGTCTGCATTCTGCATGCTGAATTCTGAATTACATACCGTCAGGCGACCGCTTCGTCGGCAGGCACGGGCGACACGACCGGCACCGCGGGCTCCTCGGATAGCGGCTCCTTGATCTTGGCGACCTTGACGTCCCACGCGAGGCCGAGCAGTTGGAGCGTGCGGATGCCGATCCAGTTCTGATCGAGCTCGTACCAGGCCAGGCCGTGCCGCGCACTGGTCGGGTGCGCGTGATGGTTGTTGTGCCAGCCCTCACCGAACGTGAGCAGCGCCACCCACCAGTTGTTGGTCGAATCGTCGCGCGTCGTGAACCGGCGCGAGCCCCAGAGGTGCGTGGCCGAGTTGACGAGCCACGTCGCGTGGAGGCCGACCGTCGTCCGGAAGAAGATGCCCCACAGCACGTACGGCACTCCGCCGAACACGAGCAGGCCGAGGCCGACGACAACGTTGGGGACCCAGTGCCAGTTGGAGAGCATCACGTGGAAACGATCGCGGCTGAGGTCGGGGACGTAGCGCGCCAGCACTGACGCGTCGTGGTGCAGGCCCTCGCCGGTGAGGATCCAGCCCATGTGCGCCCAGAACGTTCCTTCGCGCGGGGTATGTGGATCGCCTTCCTGATCAGACTTCTGATGATGGATGCGATGCGTGGCCACCCAGAAGATCGGACCGCCTTCGAGCGCTAGAGTCCCGCAGATCGTCAGAAAGTATTCGATCGGCTTGGTCGTCTTGTAGCTGCGATGGGTGAGGAGGCGGTGGTACGACATCCCGATGCCCAGCATGCCGGCGGCGTAGTACAAGATCAGAGCAGCCAGCATGGCGCCGTAATCGACGTAGAACAGGGCGGCGACGGCGCCGATGTGGAATCCCGTCATCGCGATGGCGGTCACCCAGTTCAGCCCGCGCTGGTGTTTACGTCCGTACATGAGCATCGGTGTGGCCAACGGTGAATCCTCCGAGTGTCGTCGCCGTTATCCTGGGGATGGACGCGGGCCGATTGAGTCGTCCTGTAGTAAAGATCTCGTCGCGAAACCTTCAAAACATAGCAAGGCGAGGCGGTTGGCTCTGTAATAGTTCTGTACGAATCGATAAGGCCAAGGCGCTCAATGGGTTCACGGGCCGTTTACGCGCTGCGTTTTCACGCCGACTACCGCTGCCAACACTCGGGGGCGTGCTGCACGGCCAACTGGGACGTGCCAGTGGAGCTGCCGGTGTATCGCTCGATGAGCCAAGCGGTCTCGAGCGGAAACCTGCACACATTCACGGATGTGCCGTCGGCTTCACCATTCATCCTCGAGCCCGACCTGCCCGAAGGGGCGGCCGCGATCCTCGAACGCGACGAGGCGGGCCGGTGCGTGTTCTACGCCGCCGACGCGAAGCGGTGCATCGTCCACCGCGATTTCGGTGAAGCGGCGCTGCCGGCGACCTGCCGTCATTTCCCGCGTGTCGCTGTGCAGGACCCCCGCGGGGTCTTCATCTCGCTTTCTCACTACTGCCCGACCGCGGCCTCGATGCTGTTTCGCGACGATGACGTCGAGATCGTGGCGGAGCCGCGGGCGTTCCCCGAGGCCGATTACGAGGGGCTCGTGGTGACGACCGACGATCTGCCGCCACTGCTCACGCCGCGCATGCTGATGGAGTTCGAGGGGTATACGGCGTGGGAACGCCACATGGTTTCGCGATGCAGCCATGTGCGCCGGCGGCCCGCGTCGATCGTCGCCACGTTGTGGCGTGATGCGCAGCGGCTCGGCGAATGGAAGCCAGGCGTGCGGTCCCTGCTCGATGCGATCGCGCAGCTGCCATCCGACTACGTCGATGGAACCGAGGAGGCAGGGCTTCGAACAAGCCTCCGGCGGCATGGCGAAGTGATGGCGGCCGTGCCCGACGACCTCAAACCGGACCCGGATGAAGCCGGGTTGGACGAGGCGATGCACCTGTATGTCGCCCAGGAATGGACGCGCTTTCACGCGCCGGTCAATCGATACCTGGCGGCGAAAGCGTTCGCGTCGTGGACGGCGTATCAAGGGCGCGGCATCAAGACGATCGTTCGCGGACTGGACGCGGCGCTGGCGCTGGTGCGGGTCGAAGCGGCCCGCCAATGCCGCAATGCGTCGCGCGCGCTCGATCGCGATCTGCTGCTCGAAGCGTTTCGCGCGTCCGATTTCCTGCTCAACCATCTGGCCGTGGGCGAGGATCTCGCCAGGGCGTGGTCGGCAGCCGAGAAAGAGTAGGCTCCCGGGCGCAGCCCTCAGGTTTCGATAGAATTCGCCCCGAATGGCGATCGGTCCCGGCGCGCGCGTCGGCTCGTACGAAGTGATCGCCCTGATCGGAGAGGGCGGGATGGGGAAAGTCTGGCGCGCCCGCCACACCGCGCTCGGACGAGACGATGCGCTCAAGGTGCTGCCCGACGCCTTCGCGAGCGACCTCGATCGCGTCACCCGATTCCAGCGCGAAGCGCAGGTCCTTGCCTCACTGAATCACCCGAACATCGCGCACGTGTACGGCCTCGAGAGCATCGAAGGGGCGAACGCGCTCGTCATGGAGCTGGTCGAAGGCCCGACGCTTGCCGACCGCCTCACCCGAGGTGCCATTCCTGCGCACGAAGCGCTGCTCATCGCGCAGCAGATCGCCGAAGCTCTCGAGGCGGCACACGAGCGCGGCATCATCCATCGCGACCTGAAGCCGGCCAACATCAAGCTCCGGCCCGATGGCATGGTCAAGGTGCTCGACTTCGGTCTCGCCAAGACACCAGATCCGGTTGACGTGGGTGTCGACGCGAGCGACGCGACAACGATGGCTCACGCGACTCAGGTCGGCGTGATTCTCGGGACCGCGGCCTACATGCCGCCCGAGCAGGCGCAGGGCAAGCGCGTCGACAAGGTTGCCGATGTCTGGGCCTTCGGCGCAGTGCTGTACGAACTGTTGACCGGCACACGCGCGTTCGACGGGGGTGACGTCTCGACGACGCTCGCGCGGGTCATCGAACGTGAGCCCGAGTGGACGGCGCTGCCCCCGAACACCCCGGCCGCCATTCGGCAACTGCTGCGCCGCTGTCTCGAGAAAGATCGCCGACGCAGGCTGCGCGACATCGGCGAGGCGCGCATCGCGATCGAAGACGTCCTGAAGCAGGGATTCGGTCAGGCTGCGCACACGCACGACCAGGTGCCAGGCCGCGCGCCACGCCGTCGGCTCTTCGCCGTGGCCGCGGCGACGTTCGCGGCTGGAGCCATGCTCGCGATTCTGATCGTGAGAGCGCTGCCTGGAACGCCGGTCGCGCCCGGACGCACGACGCAATTCACCATCGTGCCGCCGCTCGCCCAGGCGATGACCATCAACGGTCTCGATCGCGACGTCGCGATCGCACCGGACGGCAGCTTCGTCGTGTACGTCGGAGGTGTGGGACGGCAACTGCTCGTACGGCCGCTCGATCGGCTGGATGCCACGGCGCTGAACGGGACCGCTGGCGCCCGCATGCCGTTCGTGTCACCCGACGGTCGTTGGGTGGGTTTCTTTTCTCCCGAGACTGACGAGATTCGAAAGGTCCCGCTCGTCGGCGGGCCGCCCGCATCGCTGACTCGCTACGAGCAGGGTCCACGCGGCGCAACGTGGACACGTAACGACACGCTCGTGTTCGCGACCTCCGACACAGGGACCGGCCTCGTCAGCGTGACCAGCGGTGGCGAGTCGAAGGTACTCACCACGCCTGACACGACAAAGGGCGAGCGGGATCACCTGTTTCCATCGATGCTGCCGGGGGACGAAGCGGTCCTGTTCACCATCATTGGAAATGGAAGCGTCGACACGGCACAGATCGCGATGCTGGATCTCGAGACGGGTGAACGAACGACGCTGATTCGCGGCGGAACACACCCTCAGTATGTCGAGACGTCCACCGGCTCCGCTCGTGCCGGCTATATCGTCTACTCCGCGGAGGGCACGTTGCGCGCCATCCGTTTTGATCGCGAGGAGCGTCGAGTGGTGGGCGACCCCGTACCGGTCATCGAGCACGTGATGACGATGGGTACGGGGGCGGCGCAGTTCGTGGTGTCGCAGCAGGGCACGCTGGTCTATGTGTCCGGGAGCGGGGAGATCGGGACGAGCCGATCGCTCGTCTGGCTGTCTCGACAGGGTCGAGAGACGATGCTCAAAGCGCCTGCGCGCGCCTACACACATCCTCGCGTCGCACCAGACGGCACGCGCGTCGCGCTGGACGTGTTCGATCAGGAGCAGGACATCTGGATCTGGGATCTGAGACGCGAATCGTTGACGCGATTCACGTCCGGTCCCGGTCTCGATACTTATCCGACATGGACGCCGGACAGCGGGCGCATCATCTTCTCGTCAACGCGAGCGGGCCGGGCGAACATCTACTGGCAGGCGTCGGATGGCACCGGCACGATCGAAACGCTGACGCAGGACGAACTCGCTCAGAATCCGTACAGCGTGACGCGGGACGGGACACGCGTCGCGCTCTCGGAACGACAGCCCGCCACGGGCGCCAATCTGACGGCGCTTGCACTCGATCGGCCGGATCACCCGCGCTCGCCGCTGGTGGCTGGCGCCTCCGAAGAAATCAACGGCGAATTCTCCCCGGACGGCGGGTGGTTGGCGTATCAATCGAATGAGTCGGGTCGAACCGAGGTGTACGTGCGGCCTTTTCCAAACCTAGAGAGCGGTCGATTTCCGATCTCGACGAACGGCGGCAGCCAGCCGCTGTGGGCGCGTACCGGGAGGGAGCTGTTCTTTCTCGATGGCAGCAATCATCTGATGGCGGTCGCCGTCACGACCGCGCCGTCATTCAGCGCGGGCACGCCGGTGACGATTCTCGACACACTCGACGCGCGCTACTTCACCGCTGGTCCTGGCCGCACCTATGACATCGCCCCCGACGGCCAGCAGTTCCTCTTTATCCGGACCACTGAACGAGCTGACCGGACGTCGAACGCCACGGCGACGAGCCTCGTGGTGGTCGTGAATTGGTTCGAAGAGCTGAAACGCCTGGTACCCTGATTCCTGATTCCTGACGCGATTCAGATCTCGAACGTCGCGATCACCGGCCCGTGATCGCTCGTGCCGAACTCCCGCTGCACGACGCATGAGGTCGCGCCCGCGGCGAGCGTGTCGCTGGCGAAGACGTGGTCGAGCCGCCAGCCGATGTTGCGCGCGCGCAGGTTGCGCCATGGCGCCCACCACGTGAAGAGGTCGTTGTTGTCTGGGTCGATCTTCCGGTGCACGTCGATCAGGCCGCGGCTCAAGATGCGCTCGATGAGATCGCGCTCGTCCTGCCGCTGCCCGATGATGCCGGGCTTGCGCTCCTTCGCGTGGACATCACGATCCGTGCGCGCGACGTTCATGTCGCCGCAGAGCACCAGCGGCAGCGACGCCGCCTGGAACTCGGCGGCATACGCATCCAGCGCCTCGAGGAATCGCATCTTCGCGGGAAAGTCCTTGCCGCCGTTGGGGACGTAGATGGAAGCGACGGTGGCGTGCGGGAGCCGCGCGGTGACGATGCGCTGCTCGTAGTCGAAGACGGGATGAAAGAAGGCCGGACGCTCGCTCGTCGCGGTGTGGCGGATGTGCAGCGCCACGCCCGAGTAGCCGGTCTCACCGTGCCAGCGGCACCAGTAACCCTCGAGCTCGCACAACCAGATCGGCAATTGGTCCGGCGACGCCTTGATTTCCTGCAGGCAGAGGACGTCGGGCTGCTCGCGGTCGATGAACTCCTGCAGCTCCGCTTGGCGCTTGCGGATACCGTTCACATTCCAGGTGGCTACTTTCATCTTCGACGTCGAGTATTTCACACGGGGGGAACGGGAGATCGCACTGGGATTGTTGATTTGTTGATCTTTGATTCGTGATTCGTTGTTGATTGGTGAGGGTTGATTTGTTGATTGAAAAGGAGGCGCGGTGGTCTGAACCAGCTCGCTGCTTTGTCAATCAACGATCAACACTCACCAATCAACAACCAATCACTAATCAAAGATCGATTCAATCGACGATGGTGGTCGTTCCCCCGTGTGTATGACTAACATGGGGACCGTGTTGACAACACTGGCGCTGGCGCGGCGCGTCGAGCGAGCCGAGATCGACTTCTGCGCCGTGCTCGCCCGTGTCGGCGAATCGAACGCCGGCGCGCTCGAGGTCGGTGGCGGCCGAGCGGTCTGCGGCGACCCGGGACTGCCCATGAACAAGGTGCTCGGTCTCGGGCTGGGCGTCGAGGTGACGGAAGAAGAGCTCGATGCGCTCGAGGCTTTTTACGAGGAGCGCGGCTCGCCGATCCAGATCGAGCTGTGCCCGCTGGCCATCCGAGGCCTCAGTGCACGCCTCAGCAGACGGGGATACGAGCTGCTCGGGTTCGAGAGCGAGATGGGACGCGCGGCCCCGTTCGATCCGATCGATACCCGCGACGTGCGTGCGATTCGGATCGAACGCACGAGCAACGCGCACGACGAGGAGGTTTGGAATCGGGTCGTCTCCGAAGGTTTCATCGCTGCGGAGGAGCCGCCGACCGTTCCGCCGCCCAAGGACGTCTTCGAAGCGACGTCCGCCATCATGCGCGGTTTCGTTCACGCGGGCATCGCTCGCTACCTCGCGTTCGCCGACGGCGACGCCGCCGGAGGATGCGCGACCTTCCAGGCTGACGGCGTGCTCGGCATCTTCGGGACGGCGACGCTGCCGCAATACCGGCGCCGCGGCGTCCAAACGGCGCTCGTCTGGCGTGCGTTGACGGATGCGCGGCCCGATATCGATCTCGCAATTGCGACCACCGAGGCAGGGAGCACTTCGCAGCGGACCTTCGAGCGGCTCGGTTTTCGGCTGCTCTATACGAGGGCGATCCTGGTCAGGCCGTAAGGCAGAATGCTCCATCGCGCAGCCGGGTTTTCTGCATTCTGAATTCTGCATTCTGAATTCTGCATTACTCGCTATCATTCTCCTGCCTGTGCTCCAACGTCCCCGAATCGTCCTGCTCGCGGCGCTCCTGCTGCTGCCCGCGCCGCAAGCGCGCACCCAGCCGCCGGCGCCGCCGGTCACGTCGCCGCTCGAGCAGTTCGGCGCGGCCATCGGTGACGATTACTTTCTCGCGACGTACTCGCAGCTCGAAACGTACTGGAAGACGCTCGATGAGCAGTCGGATCGGATGCAGCTGGTGGACATCGGCCGCACCGAGGAGGGCCGGACGCAGTGGATGGCGGTCATCTCGGCGCCGGAGAATCTGAAGATGCTCGACCGCTATCGTGATATCTCACGTCGCCTGGCGCTCGGTGAGGGGCTGACCGAGGAACAGGCACGCGCGCTGGCGATCGAAGGCAAGGCGGTCGTCTGGATCGACGGCGGCCTGCACGCGAATGAAGTGCTCGGCTCGCATCAGCTGATCGAAACCGTCTATCGGCTGGTGAGCCGATCGGACGACGAGACACGACGCATCCTGCGCGACGTGATCGTGCTGGCCGTCCACGCCAACCCCGACGGCCACGAGCTCGTCGCCAGCTGGTACATGCGCGAGCGTGATCCGCTCCAGCGCTCGCTTTCCGGCGTGCCGCGGGCGTATCAGAAGTACGTCGGGCACGACAACAACCGCGACTTCTATCTGAACAGCCAGGCCGAGACGATCAACATGAGCCGCGTGCTCTACACGGAGTGGTTCCCGCAGATCGTCTACGACCATCACCAGACCGGGCCTCGAGGCACGGTGATGTTCGCGCCGCCGTTCCGCGATCCGTTCAACTACGTCCTGGATCCGCTGATTCCGGTCACGATCGATCTGGTTGGCGGGGCGATGCACACGCGGTTTGCCGCCGAAGGCAAACCCGGTGTGACGATGAGAGGCGCCTCGACCTATTCGACGTGGTGGAACGGCGGGCTTCGCACGACGGCGTACTTCCACAATCAGATTGGACTGCTGACCGAGACCATCGGGAGCCCGACGCCGACCGAGATTCCGTACGTCGCAGAACGACAGCTGCCGAGCGCCGACCTGCCGTTTCCGATCGCCCCGCAACGGTGGCGCTTCCGGCAGTCGATCGAGTACTCGATGACCGCCAACTGGGCGGTGCTCGATTTCGCGTCACGCTATCGCGAGACGCTCTTGTTCAACGCGTTCAAGATGGCCAGGAATGCCATCCAGAAGGGCAGTCAGGATTCCTGGACGATTACTCCACGGAGATTGACCGGCGGGCGGTCGGCTGGTTCGGTTGCCGCCAGCTACGACCAGCTGCACGCACCGCAATCGCGCGACCCGCGTGGCTACATCCTCCCCTCCGATCAACCCGACTTCCTCACAGCGACGAAGTTCGTCGGCGCACTGCGTCGCTCCGGGATCACCGTGCACCGTGCGACTGCCCCATTCGTCGTGGCGGGGAAGAGCTATCCAAACGGCTCGTTCGTGGTGAAGACGGCGCAGGCGTTTCGCGCCCACGTACTCGATATGTTCGAGCCGCAGGACCATCCAGACGACATCCCGTACGCAGGCGGACCGCCGACGCCGCCGTACGACAACGCGGGCTGGACGCTGGCGTTCCAGATGGGCGTCAAGTTCGATCGAATCCTCGACGGCTTCGACGGTCCGTTCGAGGTCGTCGCCTCGTCGATTCATCAACCTGGACGGGTCACGGGAAAGCCCGATGCCGCCGGGTATCTCGTCAGCCACCATCAGAACGACTCGTTCATCGCGGTCAACCGGCTCCTGAAAGCGGGTGAGGACGTCTACTGGCCGCGCGATCGACGTGTCTCGGGCCAATCGACGACTGGCGCGATGTACGTGCCGGCGCGTCCGACGACGCGGGCGATTCTCGAGAAGGCCGCCGGCGATCTCGGGTTGACGTTCACGGCGGCGGACCGACGACCTGCTGGTGAGGCGCTGAAGCTGCGGTCGGTCCGAATCGGCCTGTGGGATCGCTACGGCGGTTCGAGCTCGAGTGGATGGACGCGTTGGATTCTCGAGCGCTTCGAATTTCCCTTCGAGGTGACATACGCCCAGACACTCGACTCCGGCAATCTCGCGGCGCGCTACGACGCGATCATCTTGACCGACGAAGCGACGGTGAGCGCCACCGACGAGGCGCCGCCGGCGGTGCCGCAGGAGTACCGCGCCCAGACCGGCAAGCTGTCGACTTCGCGCACACTGCCGTCACTGAAGCAGTTCGTCGAGTCCGGCGGCACGTTGATCGCGATCGGTGACGGCACTGAGATCGCCATCGCGCTCGGGCTCCCCGTATCGAGCGCGCTCGAGATCGCCGGCGAGCAGGGCGCCCGCCCGTTGACGCGCGACCAATTCTACATTCCCGGCTCGCTGCTGCGCGTGCGCGTCGACAACACGTCGCCGCTCGGCTATGGCTTCGAGCCGGAGGTCGATGTCTTCTTCGACCGCAGTCCGGTGTTCCGTCTGCATGCGGATGCCGGTACGAAGAACGTCCATCGCGTGGCGTGGTATGGGAGTGCGACGCCGCTGCGCAGCGGCTGGGCGTGGGGCCAGCGCTACCTCGATGGCGGCGTGGCGGTGGTCGATGCGCCGCTCGGCCGTGGGCGCGTGCTGCTGTTCGGTCCCGAGATCACCTTCCGCGCGCAGTCACACGGGACGTTCAAGTTCCTGTTCAATGCCATCTACTACGGGCGCGCAGTGAGTGCCCGCCTGCCATAGGAATCAGGAATCTGGAATCAGGATTCAGCCCTGGGCAAGGAAGCAGGACTCAGGAACGAGGAGTGGGCGAATCTGGTTTCTGCTGTTTCCCCGGCGTGGCGCCGTGCTCCTTGAGAAACGCGACGACGCTCTCGAACTTGAGCGTGGTGGCCGCGTCGAGCGCGCGGCGCCCTTCGGGATTCTCGGCATTCACGTCGACGCCCGCATCGACCAGGAACTTCACCGCTTCGAGCATCAGCCGCTCACGATCGCCCCGAGCCGGCGGCACCCACGCTTGTCCGCCGCCCCCCATGCCGGTCGCGGCCATCAGCGTCGTCGTCATTTCAGTCTTGCGTTTGAGGTTGGGGCCGTCCGGGATGTACTCGGCGCGGTGAACGAACTTCGGATCCGCGCCGCGTGCGACGAGCTGGCGCATGAGGTCGGTGACGTTGAAGCGCGATGCCAGCCACAGCGGCGTTGCGCCGACGAGCTCGGGATAGAAATTCCAGTCGCGTGAGGAGCGGCGCGTCGGCGTCCACGTGCGCAGCGGCGCGTTGGGATCGGCGCCGTGCGCGAGCAGCGCGCCGGCCATGCGCACGTCGCGGCGCAGAATCGCCTCGTGCAGCGCGGCGAAGCCGGCCTTCGATGCGTTCGGGTCGGCGCCCGCCTCCAGCAGGAAATCGACCAGCTCGCCGAATCCGGAGTGGGCCGCCAGCGTCGTCGCGCTGATCCCCCACGCGTCTTCGTCGTTCACGTTCGCTCCCGCCGCGATGAGCAGCTTGGCCGACGCGAGGTCGCCCACGCGTGCGGCAAACATGAGCGCGGTGTCGGCGCCGTGCGGGATGGCGCGGTTGTATTCGAGCTGACCGTGCGGCGGCACCGCTTCGACGTTGGTCCAGACGTCCGATCGCGCGTGCACGTCGGCGCCGTGCGACAGCAGGACGGAAACGACCTCGGGATGTTTCTGCGCCACCGCCCACATCAGCGCCGTTTGCTTGCGCGCCGCACGCGCGTTGACATCGGCGCGTCGATCGACGAGCAGACGGACCACCTCGGTGTGGCCCGAACGGGCGGCGACCATCAGCGGCGTCTCGCCGAGCAGCAGCTTCGCATTCGCGTCGGCGCCCGCCTCGAGCAGTCGGCGGACCATCGCGGCGCTGCCGTTGAGGCTCGCCGTCCAGAGCGGCGTCGCGCCGAGATCGTTGGCGGCGTTGACGTTCGCGCCGGCGCGGAGCAGCGCGTCGGCCGACGCCAGGTCGTCGCGATAGCTGGCCCAGTGCAACGCCGTCGCGCCGTCAGGTTCGGTCGCGTTGACATTGGCACCTTGCTGAATCAGCGCGCGCACAACAGCAGCGTCGCCGCTCTTGACCGAGGTGATGAGCGAGGGCGGTTCGGCCGCGCCCATCAGCAACACCGCCAGCACAATCGACGTCAGACGCATGCTCACCTCTGACCTTACCCTTTGGCCTTTGGCTAGACTCCCGACAGCGTGTCAATCGGGAGCCGGCCTTTGCTCCCGCCGACCTTCTCCACAGGCACGTCCAGCTTGTCCATCAGCGTGACGAGCAAGTCAGCGATCGTTGGCTGCTTGTCCTTGTCCTTCTCCGCAAACGTGAGGTGCCGACCGCCGCGCCAGCGCCCGGCGCCGCCGCCGACGAGGAGCAGCGGGAGGTTGTCGCCCGAGTGCTTGTTGCTGTTCGAGATGCCCGATCCGTAGAGGATCGTCATGTGGTCGAGCAGCGTGCCGTCGCCATCGGGCGTGGCCCGGAGCTTGGCGAGATAGTTCGAGAACAGCGTCGTGTGATACCGGTTGATCAGCGACATCCGCTCGATGATCTCGGGGATGTCGTTGTGGTGCGACAGCGGGTGATGCGCTTCGGGCACGCCAATCTGCGGATACGGCCGCGCACTCTGCTCCTTGCTGATCATGAAGGCGATCACGCGCGTCAGGTCCGCCTGCAGCGCGAGCCGCTGCAGCTCCAGCATCAGCGACAGGTGATCTTCGAACACCGGCGGGATCCCCTGCGGCTGATCGAACGACGGCAGCTCCAGGTCGCGCTGCTCCTCGGCGCGTTGAATACGCCGTTCGACGTCGCGGATCGCGTCGGTGTACTCGTTCACCCGCAGCTGATCCTGCGGCCCGAGCTGCTGTTTGAGCTGCGTCAGCTTCTCGTTGACCGAGTCGAGGATGCTCTTGTGCTGCCGCATTCTCGCTTCGCGCACCGCCCGTTCGGTGCTGCCGCTGTCGCCGAACAGCCGCTCGAACACCGCGCGCGGATTGTGCTCCATCGGCAGCGGCTGGGTGGCGCTTCGCCAGGAGATGGTGTGCGTGTAGGCACAGCTCAAATTGCCAGTGCACGCGCCGGCGTTGGCCGGACCGTCCATCGACAGCTCGAGCGAGGCGACCTGCGTCTGCCGAGCGAAGTGCCGCGCGAGCAGCTGGTCGATCGAGACGTCGGCGATGACCTCGACCTCGTTCCGGCCGCCGCGCGCCGTGCCGGTGAGGAACGATCCCGATGCGCCGGCGTGGATGTAGTTCCAGTTCGCCTTGATGCCGGAGAGCAGCAGCATCTGATTCCGGTACGGAGCCAGTGGCTCGAGGATCGGCGACGTCCCGAGCGCCGTCTCTTGTTCGACCTTGTCCGCCGTACCCTTCTCGGACTTCGGCGTCCAGTACTCCATCGCCATGCCGTTCGGCGTGTAGAACGCCTGGAAGCGATGGGCCGGTGCGCCGGCCGCTTTGGCGCGAAGCGCGAACGCCGGCACCATGGCGTCGAGCAACGGCAGCGCCAGCGTGGCGCCGATGCCTCTCAACGCCGTTCGCCGCGGAATCGATTTCGCGAAGACGAAGCTCATAAGTCTCCTGCGGCCTTTCTGGGGCCTGTGGCCTGAGCCCTGGGCCCTTCTGAGGCCCTCATCAGGAACGTCGGATTCTTGACGATGCCGAGCACGATCGCCGACCAGCGATAGTCCTGAGCCGCCGCGTCGCGAACGATCGTGCGCACCGCCGGTCGGTCCGAGTACTCGAGCCTGCGGCCGAGCGCGTACGCGAGCAGCTTCTCGGTGACCGTTCGCGGAAACTGATTCGGATCGGCCAGCAGCAGCGCGCGCAAGCTGGCCAGGCCGTCGACCTTGGCGCCGTTTGGCGTCGTCCCTGTCGCATCGACGGGCCGCCCCGATTCATCCGCGGTTCTCCATCCGCCGATCGCGTCGAAATGTTCCAGCGCAAACCCCATCGGATCGATCACCGCGTGACAGCTCGCGCATGTGGGGCTGGTGCGATGCCGTGACAGACGCTCGCGAATCGACACCGGCTGTGCGCCGGGCTTTGGATCCTCGAGGCTGGTGTTGACACCCGGCGGTGGCTGCGGAACGTCGACACCGAAGATGTTCGTCAGCAGCCATTTCCCGCGGAGCACCGGTGACGTGCGGTCTGGATACGACGTCGTCGACAGTAGCGACCCGTGCGCCAGCAGCCCGCCGCGCTGTTCGAGGTCCGGCAGCGTGACGCGACGGAAGCGGCTGCCCGATATGCCTTTCAAGCCGTAGTGCCGGGCCAGACGCTCGTTGACGAAGGTGTAGTCGGCGCGCAGTAGATCGAGCACGCTGCGGTCCTCGCGCACGGTGCTGCCGACGAACATTTCGGTCTCGGTCTTGAAGGCTTCGAGCAGGCTCTCGTCGTAGTTGGGATAGAAGTCGGGGTGAACGACGACCTCGCTCACCCGCCGCAGGTTCAGCCACTGTGCCGCGAACCCGTCGACCAGCGCCGACACGGCACGCGCGTCGGCGAGCATGCGGCGCGTCTCCCGCTCCAGCACCACGGGCTTCGTCAGTTCGCCGCGCTCGGCGACGTCGAGCAGACGCTCGTCGGGAACGCTGTTCCACAGGAAGAACGACAGCCGCGACGCAACCTCGAGGTCGCCGAGTTTGTAGGGGCCGCCTTTAGGCGGCCCGCTGGGATCGCGATGCACTCGCAGCAGGAAATCGGGATCGACCAGCATGCGTTCCAATGCGAACTGGATGCCGGTGTCGAAGCTGCCGGCGATCTCCTGCCGCCCGCGATCGAAGAACGCGAGCAGCGTCTGCTGATCGGTCTTCGTCACCGGTCGCCGATACGCCAGCCGTGCCATCCGCGTCAGGATCTTCGTCGCACACGCACGCTCGTCGGCGCCGCGTTGCGGCTGGCAGACGAACACGGCACGCCGGCTCGGCGTGTCGATCGGCGCGCGCGTCACCTGGTACGGACCGCCGATCTGCACCAAACCGACCGCGGCATGGTCCATGTAGATCTGATCGTTGGTGATGACGCGTCCGCGCTGCAGCGGCTGGGGCAGGCCTTCCGGCTCGAACATCTCGCGCACGAACGAGACGCCGACGACGTGCGGTCCCGCATCGATCGGGAGACGCACCTCGAGTCCGGCGTCGCCCTCGCTCTGCATGTACTTTTCCCACTCGGGATCGCCGGCAAACCCAGGCTCACCGTCGCCGGCGTAGCTCGCAGCGGCAGGGCGTCCTTTGGCGTTGCCGCCGACCGTGAATCGCTTCAGCAGCTTGCCGTCGAGCCGCACGTCGAGCTGCTGCGGCCAGCCCATGCCCATGATGTAGTCCTGGTACTGGCGGCGGAGTCGAACCTTGATCAGGAACTCGCCATTGGCCGGGAACGTGTGACGCACGGCGATGCCGCCGCGCGAGCCGAACGGCAGATCCTCGCTCTGTCGATCGTCCTGGACGATGTGCAGCGGAATCTCGAATGACTCGACCGGAGGGTTGCTCGGCGGCAGACCGACCGCGAGCCGCGTGACCTGACGCGCCACCGACAGGTATCGTTCGAGATGCGCCGTCGAGATGTTCAGCACGTCGGCGACGTTGTCGAAGCTGCCGTCAGCAGTGTCGTCGCCGGGCAGCAGCGGTTTGACATCGACGTCGAGTGCGAGCAGATCCCGAATGGCGTTGTTGTATTCGGTGCGATTGAGCCGCTGCACTGCGCTGATGCGGCCCGGATTTGGCGTCGCGAGCCAGGCCCGATCGAGCTCGTTCTCCAGCCAGCTCGTCGTCGTCTGATACGTCTTCGCATCTGGACGCGGACGACCCGCGGGCGGCATCGCGCCGGCGCGCAGCTTCGTCACGACGCGCTCCCACACTTCCGCGTTGGCCGCCGGACGCGTGGTGTCGACGCCCTCGAGCGACAGGCCACTGGTGCGGAGCTTGTCGTTGTGGCAGGAGACGCAGTAGGTGTCGACGACCGACTTAATTGGGCTTGGTGTCGCCGCGGGAGTGGACGAAGACTGTGACGACGATGCGGAAGTCTGGACGGATAGCAACGCGGCCATCCAGCCGCTCAGGGCAAGCGCGAGAACCGCCCTTCTCGTCAACGTGTCCCCTCTGGCGGGCCTGGAAGGCCCGCCCTACACTGCCCCGCTAACGGGCGCCTTTGAAGGCGTATCTATAGTAACGCTGGCCGTTGTTTACTTCGCCCAGGAAGAGGTTGCCCTTCGAATCGGCGGCGATCCCGTGGATATGGAAGAACTCCCGGGCGTTATGGCCGGCATGGCCACCGACTGACCCCAGAATCTCGAGCGTTTGACGGTTCAGCACCCGCACCGCTTTGTTCGATCCGTCGACGATATACAGGAACCGCTGTTCTTTATCCGGTGACGTCGCGAACGCGTGCACCGTCCCTTCCGCCTGGAGCGTGTTCCTGGCGATGAAGACCTCTTTCATGAAGGTGCCGTCGGTCTTGAATACCTGCATGCGATTGTTGGTCCGGTCGCCCACGTAGACGAGACCGTCGTTGCTCACGAGCACGGCGTGCACCGGATTGTTGAACCCTTCCGGCGGCGGGCCTTGAATGAGTTGCGCGCGCGCCGGGAACTTGATCGCATCGTCGGGCCGCTTACCGTAGGCGCCCCAGTGGCGTTTGTACTTTCCGCTTCCGGCATCGAAGACGATGACGCGGTGATTGAAGTAGCCATCGGCGACGTAGAGCTCGTTCGTGCCGCGGTCGACGAACAGCCCTGCGGGTCCGCCCAGGTTCTCAGTGTCGTTGCTCCCCTTGTTCTTGCCGGCGTGGCCGATCTGCAGGAGGAACTGCCCCTTCGTGGTGAACTTCAGAATGTGGTTGTCTTCCTGCGCGTTGCCGCTCAGCCAGACGTTGTCGTTGTGATCGACGAAGATGCCGTGCTGCGATCGGAACCACTCGTAGCCCGCGCCCGGCGCGCCCCATGCCTGCAGGAACTTTCCGCTCGAATCGAACTGCAGCACCGCGGGGGCGGGAATGCAGCACTCCGCTTGTGGTGGATTGAGCGAGGCGGCTTTCTCGCCGTCGGGGATCGTGTCGGGCCGATGGAAGACCCACACGTTGTCGTGTGAGTCGACGGCGACGCCGCCGACCTGACCGGTGACCCATTTGTTCGGCAGTGCCTGCGACCACAGCGGATCCGGTTCGAACGTCGGCATCTGCTGGCGCGGCTGTGCGGAGACGACGGCGAGGATTGCGTAGCTCGCGACAACCGCGACGGCGGGCCTAAGACGCAAGGCGCGCCCTACAGTGCGTGCTGTCTGCATTCGGCATTCTGAATTCTGCATTGCTAGTTTCCACTCAACCCGCCGGGCCACGGCGAGTTCATGTGATACACCGCCGACGGACCGATCATCTCGACGCGGCGAATCAAGCCGTTCTCGATCAGGAACGCTTCAGTCACGAGGATGCTGCTCGGGCGGTTGAAGCCGCGATAACTGTGCTTCGTGCCGTCGGAGAGCACGCCGGAGTTCACCGTGCCCTGATCGAAGACCACGTGCGCCCACACCACGCCGCGCTCGGCGTCGACGAGCGGGTAGCGGCGGCCGTGGATGCTCTGGACGACGTAGTACAAGCCCTTCTTGAACTGAGTCAGACAGTCCATCGTGAACGGGCTGATGTTGTCCGTCGGCGCATTGGGCGCTGGCTTCACGTTCGTCGTCGGCGCGCCGTTCTCGATGCGGTGACAGTCGTTGGTGAACGGATACGTGCCGGTGCCGTTGATGCCCTTGCCGTCGTTCTTCTGCAATCCAGTGAAGTAGCCGTCGGCGATCGCGATCATCTGCTGGCGCGAGGGACGCTGCGCCGGCGGAATCGACTTGAACCACATGTCCTCCGGCTTGCTCTTGTCGACCGCATCGATGTTGTTCGGGCCGCCGCCACCAGGCTTGAAGTAGACCGACTCGATCTCGGTGATGCGACCGAGCTCGACGCGCAGCCGCAGGCTCATGAGAATGAGCGTCCCCGCCTCGCGCATCGTTCCCATCATCGCGACCTGACCGAACTCGGGGTCGGCGAAGACGTGCCGGTAGTTGCCGGTCCCTTCGGCGGTCTTCCAGAAGCCGTCGCCGACGTCGACCACCTGATAGTTCTCCGTATATTTCACGTCCTTGGAGAGCGGCAGCTTCGACGGATCGTGCGCGACGAGCGCTTTCAAGTACTGATCGATGAGGGTTTCGAGACAGCCGCGATCGCAGTTGAGCGGAATCGGTCCGGTCGAGCCGCTCACGCGAGTGCTGAAGGAACCGATGATGATGGCGGCCGCGACCGCGAACATGGCGAACGTTGCACGCATGGACGTCCTCCTGGTGGCGAGGGGATTCTAGCTTGCTCCGCCTCCAGGCGGACACGACAGTCGATGAACCAGATTGAACGGGTCGCAGGGCGGCTGCGCGCCGCCCGTCGGGTCACGATTCTCACCGGCGCGGGCGTGTCGGCCGCGAGCGGGGTGCCGACGTTCAGAGGCGCCGACGGGCTCTGGCGGACGTTTCGCGCCGAGGAGCTCGCGACGCCCGGCGCGTTCGCCCGCGATCCGGCACTCGTCTGGGAGTGGTACGCCTGGCGCCGCGGGTTGATCGCGTCGTGCCAGCCCAATGCCGCCCACGACGTGATCGCGCGCTGGTCGCACACGTTCCCGCGCTGTTACGTCCTCACGCAGAATGTCGACGACCTCCATCTCCGCGCGAGCACGTCGGGTGTCGTCCGGCTTCACGGGTCGATCTGGGAGCTGGCCTGCTGGGAGCAGTGCGGAGCGCCGCGCTGGCGCGATCAGTCGCATCCACTGCCGACAATGCCGCCACGATGCCCGCGGTGCGGCGGCCTGGCGCGACCGGCGGTCGTCTGGTTCGGCGAGTCGCTGGCGGCCGAGGACGTGGCCGCCGCCCACGACGCGTGCGCGTGCGACGTGTTTCTCACGGTAGGGACGTCGGCGCTCGTCTATCCAGCCGCCGGTTTGGTCCACGAGGCGAAGCGCCACGCGGCGTTCACCGTCGAGATCAACCTCGAGCCGACGCCGGCCTCGTTGCTGGTCGACGTCGCACTGCACGGCTCGGCCGAACAGGTGCTTGCCGACCTGGCCCGGCTCCTTACACCATAGACCCCTCTTGTGGCAAGTATCTTGATGTACAAGATACTTGTTGGATGAGGTGTTTGTGCCCAAGCCGTCGCGTCCACGCGAAGAGCTGCTGAAGACGCTCGACGAGACGCTGCGCAACGTCAGCGCCCAGTCGGTGCTCATGAGCGACGCGGTCGCGAAGCTCGTTGGCCTGAATTCCACCGACCTCGAGTGTCTCGATCTGCTCGGCCTGGCCGGTGCCACCACCGCCGGGCGGCTGGCGAGCCACGCCGGGTTGACCACCGGCGCGATGACTGCGGTGATCGATCGGCTCGAGCGCGCCGGCTTCGCGCGACGGATGCGTCACGCCGACGATCGGCGTTGTGTCGTCGTCGAAGCGCGGCCCGAGCGCATCCGGCAAATCGAGCAGTTGTACCGTCCGCTCATCGCCGCGGTGGCGCGACTGAACGAGGATTACGGCGACCGGCAGCTCGCCGTGATCGTCGATTACCTGTCACGAGCCGTGACTCTCGCGGCCGAGCATCTGGTGTGGCTGCAGACACAGCCGCCGCTGTCGCGCCGGCACGCGACGCGTCAACGTCGTCGTCGCGCGACGCGCGCGCGGCTGGCGTCGACCCTTCAGCCGATGCGGAGTTGATCCGCATTGGTCTCGTTCTCCGTCACACGGTGTGGGGCCTGCCCTGTCACGAACGCACACCCTGGACCGTCTTCTGTACCGACTGGCGCCACGATGCGAGATCGGACGTGGAGTGTTATGCGAACTGCCGCAGCAATCGGACTGCTCATGTTGATCGGCGCGCCAGCGGGCGCGCAAACGCCGCCGCCAGTGCCGTCTGGCCCGTTGACGCTCGATCAGGTACTGACGCTCGCGGAACCGCGCAGCGAGGCGGTGCAGATCGCCCAGCAGGGCGTGCGGCGCGCCGAGGGCGAGCAGGTGCGCGCGCGCAGCGGCAAGCTACCGCAGCTCTCGGCATCGGCGAGCTACGACCGTGCGCTGGCCTCGGAGTTCGAGGGCGTTTTCGACGTACAAGGGCCGAGCTGTCCGCCGTTCGCGCTCAATCCGCTCGCTTCGATCGACGCGCGCGTCGCCGAGATCGAGCGTGCGATCGATTGCGGCGCTGTGGGCGGGGGCTTCTTCGGGAGCGGCTCCGGATCCGACAGCGGCGGTCTGGCCGACCTCCCGTTCGGACGAAAGAATACCTGGCGCGCGAGTCTGTCCTTCTCTCAGAACCTCTATTCAGGGGGCCGGCTCGGTGCGCAGGCGACCGTCGCGGCGGCGGGACACGAATCGGCGACGCTTGCGCTCACGACCGCGCGCGCGCAGCTGCTCTACGAGGTCACACAGGCGTATTACGACGCGGTGCTGAGTGAAAGCCTCGTGACGATCGCAGCCGCGACGTTCGATCAGGCGGGCGCCACGCTGAAACAGACGCAGGCGGGTTACGAGGCGGGCACGCAGCCTGAATTCGAAGTGTTGCGCGCGCGCGTCAACCGGGACAACCAGACCCCCATCATGATTCGTCAGCAGGTCAATCGCGACATCGCCATGCTGCGTCTCAAGCAGTTGCTGGAGCTGCCGGTCGACTATCCGTTGCAGCTCGCCGACGCGCTCGGTGCCGACAGGTTGGCGCCGCCCCCCGTGTTCGCCGAGCGGGTTGCCTCGGTCGAAAGCCTGCTGCGCCCTCAGGGTCAGACGCCCGTGTCGCTGCAGGTCAACGCGGCGTTGCCGGAGCGGACCGCCATCACCCAGGCCGAAGCGACCGTCCGGCTGCGAGAGGCGTCGTTGAAATTGGCGACCGCGCAAAAGATGCCGAGCGTCTCGTTGACCTCGACCTACAGCCGCATCGCGTATCCGGAGGACGTGTTGCCGAACTTCAATCGCACGAACTGGTCGGTCGGCGCGGCCATGACCGTTCCGATCCTGACGGGCGGCCGTCAGCGAGGCGATGAGGCCGTGGCACAGGCGGATCTGATCCAGGCGCAAGCGGAGCGGCGGCAGGTCGTCGAGCTGGCCGCGCTCGACACGCGATCGGCCTGGGCCGAGCTCCTGGCCGCGCGCGCCACATGGGAGGCGACCTCCGGCACCATTGAGCAAGCGCAGCGCGCGTTTCAGATCGCGACGGTCCGGTTCACTGCGGGGGTATCGACGCAACTGGAGCTTTCGGATTCGCGTCTGCTCTTACAGCAGGCAGAAGCCAATCGTGTGCAGGCCGCGCGCGACCTCCAAGTCGCCCGCGCGCGTGTCGCGTTGCTCCCCGATCTTCCCGTCGGTGGCGGTACCGGTGCCTTCGCGGCAGCCGCGGCCACCGTCCGAGCTCTCGGCCAGAGTCAGCCGGCGACGCCCGCGCCGGCACAACCACAGGCGGGCAGCCAGATCAGGTCGGCGTCGTTTGCAACACAGGGATCGCAGGCAGGCGTTCAATGAGACATACGGTCGCGTTTGGGGTGCTCGGTCTTCTCAGCGTGCTCTCGAGTTGCAAGGCTGAAGCGGAGAGGCCGGCGGCGGCGTCGGCACCAGCCGTGCAGGTCGGATCCGAGAACGTCGTAATGGTGGAGAAGAATACGGTCGTCGTCGGCCCAATCGTGTCAGGTGAGTTGAAGCCGGAACGCGAAGCCACGCTTCGCGCCGAGGTGGGCGGCTCGATGCTCGCCGTGTCGATCATGGAGGCAGAAGCGGTCAAGACCGGCGCCGTGCTCGGACGCATCGAAACGCGCACGCTGGATGAGGCGCGGCAGTCGGCTGCGTCGGCGGTGCGGTCCGCCGAGAACCAGTTGGCCGTTGCACGGCGTGAGGCGGAGCGTACCGAGAAGCTCGCCGCCGCCGGCGCACTGGCCGCGCGCGACGTGGACGCCGCGCGCAACGCGGTCGCGGCCGCCGACGCGCAGCTGGCCGACGCGAAGTCGCGGCTGGCCACCGCCGAACGATCGCTCGGCGACACGGTGATCAGAGCGCCGTTCAGCGGCATCGTGTCGAAGCGCACCGTCAACGTCGGCGACGTCGTCAGCCCCGGCACGGAGCTCTTCACGATCATCGATCCCTCGTCCATGCGTCTCGAGGCCTCGGTGCCCTCGGAGGACCTGCAAGCGCTTCGTGTCGGCGTGGTCGTCGAGTTCATGGTCCGCGGTTACGACAAGCCGTTCCTGGGACGGATCGAGCGAATCGCACCGCAGGCTGACGCCACGACCCGGCAGGTGCCCATCTACGTGTCGATTCCAAACGAGGGTGGTCGGCTGCTGGCCGGACTGTTCGCCGAAGGACGCGTGGTCAGTCAATCGGCCGCGGGTCTGATCGTGCCGGTGAATGCGGTGAACACCACGAACCCGTCGCAGCCATGGGTGCTGCGCGTCGCCGAAGGGAAAACCGAGAAGGTGGACGTCTCGCTCGGTCTTCAGGATCCGCGGTCGGAGCGCGTGCAGGTTGCGTCAGGTTTGTCGGAGGGCGACACGCTGCTGCGTGGCGCCGCGCAGGGCATCACGCCTGGCACGCGGGTGCAGGTGAACGCCACGAAGTAGGCCGTCATGTTCATTTCAGATAACGCGATCAAGAAACCCACGCTGACGGCCGTCGCGATGATGATCCTCGTCGTGTTCGGGCTGGTGGCGTTGCTGCAGCTCGACACCGACGAGTATCCGGAGATCGACGCACCGATTGTCGTCGTCGCCATTCCGTATCCCGGCGCCTCGCCCGATGTCGTCGAACGCGAGGTCATCGACCCGATCGAAGAAGAGATCTCCGGCATCAGCGGGATCGATCGGATGCAGTCGAACTCGTTCGACGGCTACGCCAACATCATGATCGAGTTCGTGTTCGCGAAGGACCCGCGCGTGGCGACGCAGGAGATTCGCGACAAGATCTCCGCCATCCGCAACGACCTGCCGCCCGAGATGGAGGAGCCGATCCTGACGCAGTTCGATCCGGCGGATCGGCCGATCATGTCGCTGACGCTGTCGTCGCCCGGGTTGACGAGCGCCGAGCTGACACGCATGGTCGACCCCGATATCACCCGACGGCTGCGCGCGATTCCTGGCGTCGCGTCCGTGAATTTGAAGGGGGCGGTCGAGCGCGAGCTGGTCGTGGAGATCCGACCGCGCGCGATGCAGGCGTCGGGCGTCGGCGTCGGTCAGGTCGTGCAAGCGCTGCAGACGCAGAACCTGGCGTCGCCCGTCGGCCGGCTCGAGGGGAAGCTCGACGAACGGACGATTCGACTCAAAGGGCGGCTCGACGCGCCGGAGGACTTCAAGCAGCTGACGGTGTTGCAGTCGGCGGGCCGCATCGTCCGCCTCGGCGACGTCGCCGACGTGCGCGATGCCACCGAGGAGCCGCGATCGTTTGCCGCCTACAACGACGAGAAAGCGGTCGGCATCGACGTACTGAAGTCGAGCGGCTTCAGCACGACCGGCGTCGCCGACGAGATCCGGCGCCGCGTCGCCGAGATTCAATCGACACTGCCGGCCGGCGTGGCGCTCCGCGTCGTGGTCGATGCCGGCACGCGCGTCGACAACTCGGTGATGAGCGTCGAAGAGGCGCTGCTCGAAGGCGCGGCGCTCACGGTCGCGGTCGTCTTCCTGTTTCTCAACTCGTGGCGTTCGACCGTCATCACGGGATTGGCCCTGCCGGTGTCCGTGCTGGCGTCGTTCGTCGCCGTGTGGGCGTTCGGCTTCACGCTGAACACGATGTCGCTGCTGGGTCTGTCGCTCGCCATCGGCATCCTCATCGACGATGCGATTGTGGTGCGCGAGAACATCGTGCGCCACGTCGAGATGGGAAAGACCCATTACCAGGCGTCGTTCTCAGGCACCGATGAGATCGGCCTCGCCGTGACCGCGACGACGCTGTCGATCGTCGTCGTGTTCATCCCGATTGCGTTTCTCGGCGACGTCGCCGGGCAGTGGTTCAAGCCGTTCGCGCTGACGATCGCCTGCTCGGTGCTGGTCTCGCTGTTCGTGTCGTTTTCGCTCGACCCGATGCTGTCGGCGTACTGGCCCGATCCGCATGCTCCGCTCGAGCAGCGGTGGTGGCTGTCGCGGCTCCTGGGGCGATTCAATCTCTGGTTCGATCGGCGCGCTGAAGGCTACAAGCGGGTGATCGCCTGGGCGCTCGACCACCGGTTCGCGATGGTCGGCCTGGCGGTGGCCACCTTCGTGGCGGCACTGGCGCTGCCCGCGATGGGCCTGGTTGGCGCCGGATTCGTTCCGGAGATGGACAACTCGGAGTTCCGGATCGACATCGAGACGCCAGCGGGATCGAATCTCGATTACACGCGGGTGAAGGCTGAGGAAATCGCGCGGCTGGTGCAGGCACACCCCGAGGTGCTCTACACGTATAGCGCCATCGGCGGACAGGGCGACGCGGTGGACGAAGGCATCATCTACGTCAAGCTGAAGCCGAAGCACGAACGGACGCGCGTTCAGTCGGCGATCGTCAACGACATCCGGCGTGACGTGCAGCAGAAGCTCGTCGGCGTGACGGCATCGATCAGTACCGGATTCAACCCTGGAGAGAAGCAGATTCAGCTGCAACTGCACGGGACCGATGCCGGCGAGCTGACGCGGCTGGCGCAGCAGGTCGCCTCCGAGCTCGGCAAGGTTCCGGGCGCGGTCGACATCGGGCTCTCCACCAAGGGACAAAAGCCGGAACTGGACGTCCAGCTCGATCGCGGCCTCGCCGGCTCGCTCGGCGTGACGGTTGGGCAGGTGGCGCAAGCGCTGCGGCCGGCGTTTGCCGGGATCGATGTGGGCGACTGGATCGATCCGTCGGGTGAAACGCGCGACGTGACGATTCGCCTGGCCCCGGAGTCGAGAACGGTCGTTGCCGATCTCGAGTCGTTGCCGCTGCCGGTCGGTGATGGGAATTCGAGCACGAGCATCCCGCTCGGTCAGGTCGCGCGCGTGACGCCGTCGATCGGCCCGGCGCGAATCGACCACCTCGACCGGGAACGCGTGATCAACGTCGAGGCAAACACCGAGAACCGCGCGCTGTCGGAGGTCATCGGCGACCTGATGACGCGGGTCGAGCAGAACGTGAAGTTCCCTCCCGGATACGGTCTGAGCCAAGGCGGAGAGACGCGCGACCAGCAGCGAATCTTCCAGCAGATCTTCGTCGCCATTGGCGTCGCGATCATGCTGATGTACTTCGTGCTGGTGGTGCAGTTCGGCTCGTTCCTCGAGCCGCTGTCGATCATGCTGTCGCTGCCGCTGTCGCTCATCGGCGTGATGCTGGCGCTGCTGCTGACGCGCGAGACGCTGAACATCATGAGCATGATCGGCGTGATCCTGCTCGTCGGCATCGTCGCCAAGAACGCGATCCTGCTGATCGACTTCGCGAAGTGGTCGGAGGAGGCGGGGATGACCCGGCGCGACGCGCTCATTCAGGCCGGCCGCGTGCGTTTGCGCCCCATCCTGATGACGACGTTCGCGCTCGTCGCCGGGATGGTGCCGGTGGCGCTGGGCCGCGGCGAGGGCGGCGACTTCCGCGCGCCGCTTGGCATCACGGTGATCGGCGGGGTCGTGACGTCGACGCTGCTGACGCTGCTCGTGATCCCGACCGTGTACGAAATCCTCGCCGACTCGCGCGACTGGCTGGCGGCGAAGCTGTGGGGAGCGAAGAGTCCAGCCCTGGCGGCGCATCAGCCGAGACCGCACGCGCCGGCGAGGAGACCGGCGACAGAACCATAGCGCGAGGGTGTCAACGTGAGGACAGAGCTCGAACGCCTCGAAGAGCAGCTGCGGCTCTCATTCGAAGGAGAGGCGTGGCATGGACCGAGCGTCTTGGACGCGCTCGACGGCGTCACCGCCGACGTCGCCAGCGCCCATCCGATCGCCGGCGCGCACAGCATCTGGGAGCTGGTGCTGCACCTCACCGGCACTTACCGTCTCGTCCTCCGACGACTGAACGGAGACGCTCGGCCGCTGCGCGCCGATGAAGACTGGCCCGACATTCCGAGCCCCACCGAGACGAACTGGCGCGCGGCTGTCGAGGAGCTCGGTCGTGTGAACGCACAGCTTCGGCGCGTGGTCTCGAATTTTCGCTACGATCGGTTGGATGAGCCGATCGTCGAGCAGCCGCCGTATTCCGCGTATGTGCAGTTCATTGGCACCACGCAGCACGACCTGTATCATGCGGGCCAGATTGTCCTGCTCAAGCGGGCGGCTCAATCGGCGCGCTGATTCCTGATTCCTGGTTCCTGATTCCTTCTAGAATTCGCCCATGCACAATCCGCTCGTTCCCGAGTCGCTCGAAGGGTGGAGCATCCTCCATCTGATGTACCGCGTGCGGTGGGACCGGATGCGTCGCGTGCCGGCTGGCGACGTGCAACGGATGGTTGACGAAGCAAACCACGCGCTGGCAGTGCCGGACGCGGGCGCGACGGCCGCGGTACAGATGCTCGGCCACAAGGCCGATCTGATGTTCATCTGCTTCCGTCGAGGATTCGAACAGCTGGCGAGTGCGCAACTGGCGTTGTCGCGCACGGAGCTGCACGACCATCTCGAACCGACCACGTCGTACGTCTCGATCGTGGAGCTCGGCATGTACGAGATGACCGGCAAGCTGCACGAGCAGCTCGGGGCAAAATTCACGCCTGGCAGCGAGGAGTTCGAGCGCGCGTTCGACGCCGAAATGGAGACGCAGCGTCAGCGCGTGATGAATCGGCTGTTCATCGAGATCCCGAAGGCGCGCTACGTCTGCTTCTATCCGATGAACAAGCGGCGCGGAGAAACCCAGAACTGGTACATGGAGCCGTTCGAGCGGCGCGCCACGATGATGCGCGAGCACGGCATGATCGGCCGTCACTACTCCGGCAAGGTCACACAGGTGATCTCGGGATCGATCGGCTACGACGATTGGGAATGGGGCGTCGATCTGTTCGCGCAGGATCCGCTGGTGTTCAAGAAGTTGATCTACGAGATGCGCTTCGACGAGGCGAGCGCGAAGTTCGCCGAGTTCGGTCCGTTCTACACCGGCCTGCAGTTCGCCCCGGCGCAGCTCTCGGGATTCCTGTCAGGGACGGTGCCCCCACTGGAGTAATCCTGAGGAAATTCACTCGTGTGGCCTGATCAACGACCAGGCGGACTCCCGCTTCTGCACGCGAAAAGGGCAGCCGAAACTCTAGGAATTCCGTAACTTTCATGCGCCATTCCTGGACACCTGCGCCCTGACGAAACCGTCAGCAGGCTTAAGTGCCGCCGATTGAGCGAGAACCGCGACGGCCGCCGGCGGGGTCATAGGGGCCCGGGAATTGCTCTGGGTCTCTGGGCACCTCCGGAGACTACATGACCCAACAGGAACTGTTCGTCACACGCCTTCGGCGCCAGCGGATGCGGGCTCGCGTGTCGGTGGAGCAGATTGCCGAGAGCCTGCGCATCAAGCCGCAGCTGGTGGGCGCCTTCGAGAACAACGACCTTTCCGAGTGGCCGCGTGGACTGTATTCACGTGCGTGGGTTCGCGCGTACGCGATCGCAGTCGATCTCGATCCGATCGAGACGGTCAACGAGTTCTGCCGACTGTTTCCACACGGCGATCGCCGTTCGGGTTCAACCATTCAAGGGATTGCGTCGATCGTGGCCTCACCGTCGGAATACCGCGACGAATTCGACCATCCGCTCGGACGCCGCCGGACCGATCGCGCCGTCGAAAGCAAGCAGCCATGGCACGCGTTCCTGACCCAACCCGGTCGCGCGCTGTGGAGCCGTCTGACTGGAGCCACTCCCGAGTTCGAGGAACGCCGCGCCTCTCGCCGAGCGGGGGCGTAAGCCCCCGCGTCGTTCCGCGCACGCTGCAGCGTGCGCTCTACGCCACTTAATCCACCGGTACGAGCGGCCGCTGCGAGTCGATGAAGCGCGCGTGCAGGGCGCGTACGGCGTCCTTCAGTCGTTCGCGTGGAATCATCCAGGTAATTCGGAATGACGAGGTCGCGATGCCGGCCGACTCGATGGCGAGGCCGGCGAGCGTGTCCAGACCGGCGCGCACGTTCGCGTAGGTCGCGTTGATGCCGGCGCCGACGACGCTGACCGCGCCGAGGCCGTCGACAAGACGCGCGCGGTTCGAGAGGCGCGTGCGCAGCGCGTCGCGAAGCCGGTCTTCGTCGTGCAGGTTCTCGCGCGAGATTGCCACCGTTGCGTGCGTGCCGAAGACGTGCAGTTGCTTGCCGGCGACGCCGCGCTCGGCGAGCAGCGCCAGCAGGTCGCCGGCCGGCCCGTCGCCGTCGAGCATGATGATGTCCTGCTCGCTTGCGACGCCGACGACCGTGCCCGGCATCCGCGGCGGGCTCTTGCGCACGACGGTGCCGTCCCTCGAGGGATCGGGCCCCGGGAGCGGCCCTTCGGTCGCGCGGGCGTAGATCGCGATGCCTTTCTCCTTCGCGAACTCGACCGCCTGCGCGTTCAGCACCTTGGCGCCGGCTTCCGCCATTTCCTGTGTCTCTTCGTAGGAGAGCGTGCCGATCCGACGCGCGTCCGGCACGACACGCGGGTCGGCGGAATAGACGCCGTCGACGTCGGAGCAAATCTCGCAGTACTCGGCGTCGAGCGCGGCCGCCATCGCGACCGCCGTGGTGTCACTGCCGCCGCGGCCGAGTGTGGTGACTTCCTTCTTGTAGGACACGCCCTGATAGCCGGCGATGACGACGATCTTGCCGCGAGCGAGCTCGTCCTGCACGCGGAACGGACGCACTTCGATGATGCGCGCGTCGACGTGACGATCGTTGGTGATGATGCCCGACTGGCTGCCGGTGAAGCTGATCGCGTCGGCGCCGCCCTCACGGATGGCGATCGAGAGCAGGGCCATCGAGATGCGTTCTCCCGCCGAGAGCAGCATGTCGAGCTCGCGCCGGTCTGGGTTGGGCGAGATCTGCTTGGCGAGGGTGAGCAGCTCGTCGGTGGTGTCGCCCATGGCCGAGACGACCACGACCACATCGTGCCCGAGTTGCCGAGTCCGCAGGACGCGCGCGGCCACCGCCTTGAGCTTCTTGACGTCAGCGACGCTGCTGCCGCCGTACTTCTGAACAATCACCGCCATGACAACCCGCCGTCGGATGGACTTGGCCAAGCATAGCGGAGTTCGCAGGGTTGCACGTTATAATCCGGCTTCTCCCACCCCACGCAGGCTGGCGCCTGCGGGACCTAACCGACGGCGCGGACGTGATGCCTGCGCCGACGATCAAGGAGGCCCATGACTGTCCGCAGCTTGTTCCTGTTGCTGGTGCTCATCGCGGCCGTCGCCATGCCGGCATCGGCTCAGACGCAGCTTCGCGCCCCCGACGTCATCTTCGTTCCAACTCCGCAAGAGGTGGTCGACGCGATGCTGAAACTGGCGAAGGTCACCAAGAACGACGTGGTCTACGACCTCGGTTCGGGCGACGGGCGCATTCCGATCACGGCCGCGAAGACCTACGGCGCGCGCGGGGTGGGAATCGATATCGATCCGCAGCGCATCAAGGAGGCGACCGAGAACCTGAAAGCCGCCGGCGTTGGCGATCGCGTCAAGTTCCTGAACGCGGATCTGTTCACGACCGACATCAGCGAGGCGACGGTCGTGACGCTCTACCTGCTGCCGTCGCTCAACCTGAAGGTGCTGCCCAAGTTGAACAAGGAGCTCAAACCGGGCACCCGCATCGTCTCGCACGCGTTCGACATGGGGTCGTCCAAACCGATCGAGACACTGAACGTCAACGGACGGACGGTGTACTTCTGGACGGTTCCGATTCCGATGCCCGCCCAATAAGACAGGAATCAGGAAGCAGGAATCAGGATTCAGGATTCAGCCTAGGGTTCGCCTCGAGGAATCAGGAGCCGTTTCCTGATTCCTCAGGGTTGATCCTTGCCCCGTGCCAGATCTAGACTGAGACTCTGTCTCATCTTCGATTGGATCACTCATGGCTCAGGCCTACGTCATTACCCTCCGTGAAGGGCTCGAAGCCTTTCTGATCGTCGCCATCAGCCTTGCGTATCTGCGCAAGACCGGTCGGCCGCAGCTCGTCTCGGCGGTGCATTGGGGCATCGGCGTCGCCGTGCTGCTCAGCATCGGTGCGGCGATGCTGTTTCAGCAGGCCTCCAATCAGGCGCTCTGGGAAGGAATTCTCGCGCTCACGGCCGCGGTGCTCGTGGGCTCGCTGATCGTGCACATGTGGCGGCATGCCAAGCGAATGAAGCGCGAGATCGAACAGCACCTGGAATCGTCGGCGATGCAGGTCGGGATCAAGGCGATGGCCGGCGTGTTCCTCTTCACGCTACTGATGATCACGCGCGAAGGGATGGAAACAGCGTTGTTGATGGGCTCGCTGCTGTTCCAGGAGTCCGGCTCACGCATTGTGATTGGGGCGTTCGGTGGAACGTTGAGCGCCGCATTCATCGCGTGGCTGTGGTCGCGCTATGGGCATCGTGTGAACCTGGCGCTGTTCTTCCAGGTCACGGCCGTGTTCCTCGGCGTCTTCGTCGTCCAGTTGTTGATCTACGGCTTGCATGAGCTCACCGAGGCGAATCTCTGGGCGGGCGCCGAGACGCTGCACTGGGCAACCGAGCCCTACGGACCCGACGGCAAGTGGGGACAGCTTCTGAGCTACATGCTGCTCGCACTGCCCGTGGCTTGGCTTGCCTTCTCGGTCCTGTTCGGACCGCGTCGGTCCGCAGTGCCGATTCAGCAGCAGCACACCGTCAGCACGCGCGGCTAGCGCCGCTGGTCCTCTCGCAGTCACTCCTCGACGCGCGCGGACGTCAGGCCGCGCGCCACTCCGGAAGGGCACGCTAGAATCCAGCAGCATGCCCAAGCCACCCGTTCTGGCGGAGCTCACCTGGATCGACGCGCTTCGGTTCGACGTCACCAGCGCGCGCATCACGACGGTGCTCGATGGTGATGCCAACGCCGGAGCGTCGCCCGTGCAGATGCTCGTGATCGGGCTCGCCGGCTGCATGTCGGCAGACGTTGTCGATATCATCCGCAAAGGCCGGCACCCGCTGACCGCCCTTCACTCCTCGATCGTCGCCCAACGAGCTCCCGATCCACCGACGCGGGTCGTCAGCGCGCAGCTGCGTTTCGAGATTCGCGGCGACGTGCCTCCTGCCGCGGTCGAGCGCGCGATCGCGCTCTCCCGCGACAAGTACTGCTCCGTCTGGCACTCCCTGCGACAGGACATTCAGCTCACAACCAGCTTCGACATCACGGTGTGAACCGCCGGTCCTATCTCGATTGGCTTCGCGGGATTGGGGTGCTCATCATGATCGAGGCACACACGCTCGACTCATGGACACGCCCCGAGGATCGCGGGCACGCGTTCGGGTGGGCGCTCGTGATTGGCGGCTTTGGCGCTCCGTTGTTTCTTTTCCTCGCAGGCGTGGCACTGGTGCTCGCGGCCGGAGCGCGGTCGCGCAAGGGTCTCGCCGATGCGGAGGTGGCCGCACGTGCGCGCCGGCGCGGATGGCAGATCTTCGGGCTCGCGTTCCTGTTCCGACTGCAGTCGGCCGTGATCAGCGGCGGTTGGCAACTGCGATCGCTGCTGAAGGTCGACATCCTCAACGTCATGGGGCTTTCGATGCTGGGCGCGGCAGTGCTGTGGGGGATCGGGCGCACCACGCGATGGCGCGCGGTGCTGTTCACGGCAGCCGCGATCGCGGCTGCGATGCTGACGCCGATCGTTCGCGTGACGCCTGTGCTGGCCGCACTGCCGGATCCGCTCGAGTGGTACTGGCGACCTGATCCCGGTCGAACCACGTTCACGCTGTTTCCGTGGGCCGGCTTTCTGCTCGCCGGCTGCGCGATCGGACTCTGGCTCGATCGTACAGCCGACCCGCGGGCGGAGCGTCGGGTCGTCAGTTGGCTCGCCGTCATCGGCGTGGCGATCGCCGCGCTTGGATACGTCAGCGCGCTGCTGCCGCCGATTTACGCGGAGACGAGTTTCTGGACGAGCTCACCGACCTTCTTCTTCCTGCGACTCGGCATCCTCATCGCGGCGGTTCCGCTAGCGCATGCCTGCATGTCGTGGTTACCCGGCTGGGGGGCGATCGTGGAATTCGGGGTGGCGTCGCTGTTCGTCTACTGGGTGCACGTGGAGATGGTCTACGGACTCCCGAGCCTCGCGATCCATCGCCGGCTGACCTTCGACGGCGCGCTCGTTGCGTTCGTGCTGTTCGTCCTCTTCCTCTTCGGGCTCGTCCGCCTGAAGGCGCATGTCGTCTGTCGAATGCGTCGAACATCCGCCTAATCAATCCAGCCTGCACGAAAATCGAGCAAAACCCCACGAAAGCGATCCGCGACGCGAGAGGATGCACGGAAATGGATAAGTCCATTGGGACGTAATGATTAAGAATGATTCGAGAGGGCAAGAAGCACGCGTCGACTCACCGTCGATCGCGAGAAACGGGTTGAGATTGGGGTGACTGGCCGCTACAATTCGCCTCTTCCGTCAGGACCACAATCGCATGATTAATGTTGCCGCCATAAGGATGCAGCAGTTTGGAGTCCGGTTCTATCAGGCTTCATTGACCGCCGGAGACATCGACAAATTGGTTCGTTTCGAGGTCCTCAGTTACGGCGAGGCGGGGCAGCCTGTAAGAGGCGGGAACAAGAAGAGTCCCTCAAAAGTCAATTGGGACCTGCTCGAGCGAAGAATCGCATCCAGCGAGAAGGCATATCAGCGACAGATCATCAGGCGAAAAATCGACGAACTGGTGCAGTACTACGAGCAATGCCGCCAGGCGCGCGATCTCCCGTCGATTGCCGGCGCTGTGATCATCTCGTGTGACGAGAAGCTGACGTTCGAGCCGGTCGAAGACGGCATGTCAATCGGCCGTCTGAAGGTTCCCGAACGCGAGGGAATCCTGCGCGCGATCGATGGCCAGCACCGGCTACTCGCGTTGCACGCCGATATCGACAACATCGAGCGCGAGGACTTCACGGTGCCGGCGATCATCTTCGACCGGCTGCCCGAAGATCACGTCGTGCAGATGTTTGTCACGATCAATGCGAAGCACACACGTCTGAACGCGTCGCATCTCGTCAGCCTGTCCGGACGTCAGCTGTACAAAGACGATGCACTCGCGGCCGCGCACGATGTCGTTCGCGCCCTCAACGATAAGGACGACTCACCGCTGCAGGGAGAGATCAAGCTGCTTGGCGTCGGACGGGGTCGTGTAGCACAGGCCCCGATCGCGCAGGAGCTCAAGCGTCTCTTTGCCAGCGACGCGTTCGGCGGGCCACGCAAGTCAGCAGATTTTCGCGAAGATGCGAGGCGGTTCTTCGTGAATTACTTCAAGCAGGTCTCCGTCGTCTTTGGCACCGCGTGGGCCGGTCGCAAATACAGCATCAAGTCGGCGACCGCGCTGCGCGCCTTTATCCGAGTGGCTCCTGACGTCGTGCGGCGGCTCGATCAGGAGCACGCCGACCGGGCAGATTTTCGCGCCATAGGCCGCGTCATCGCGCCGTGGGGCCGCCGTATCGGGAACGTACGGTTCGAGAGCGAGGGTGTCTGGAAGCGGGCAGGAACGACCGTCGATTCGCTGGCCCGGGAACTCAAGCTGGCTCTGGAGTATCCGGAAGGTGCAGGAGTGTGAAGCGCTTGCCCTGAGCGAGCAGGGCGAGTCGAACGGGCTCGCCCTGAGCGAAGCGAGTCGAAGGGGTCCGTACAAAAAAAATACAGGATGGGACTCCCTAAGGTGCCCCATCCTGAAATGCCGGCCTGGCTCCCCCCAGCATTTACGGCGCCCTGCCGTAAACCACAGACCGGCACGCGCCTAAGAGGCAATGCGCGTGCCGACGCATTTTCCTCGTAAATTCGCCAGATAGGCCCCTACAGGCGTTCCAACAATGTGGGAAGGATTACACGGCTGTCCTTGAACTGGTCGCTAGCATGGGAATCGACCTTAACGCCGATGTTGGCGAGTCGTTTGGCGCCTATTCATTAGGGCAAGACGCCGATCTGGTTCCACTCATAACGTCTGCGAATGTAGCGTGCGGTTTCCATGCAGGAGACCCGGGTGTCATGCGGGCCACGGTCGCGCTGGCTCGCCATCACGGAGTCGCTGTAGGGGCGCATCCCGGGTTTCCGGACCTCGTGGGGTTCGGCAGGCGGGAAATGCGGGCCACCCCAAGGGAGGTCGAGGACGCGGTCGCGTACCAGATTGGGGCGCTTGCGGGAATCGCCGCCACCGAAGGGCTGCGCCTTCAGCATGTGAAGGCCCACGGCGCGCTATACAACATGGCCGTTCGCGAGGCTCCCCTCGCCGATGCGATCGCGAAGGCTACCGCATCAGTAGACCGGTCGCTCATTCTGCTCGGTCTTCCCGGATCGCAATTGGTGCTGGCGGGGCGGCGAGCCGGCTTGCGCACCGCATCGGAGGCGTTCGCCGATCGCGCCTATCAGCCCAACGGCGAGCTCGTGCCGCGCAGTCAATCCGGTGCGGTGATAGAAGAGGCGGATACAGTCGTGAGCCGCGCCATCATGATGGCGCGCGAGCATGTGGTGATCGCCATCGATGGCACTCGCGTGCCAATCGACGTCGACACGATCTGCGTGCACGGCGACACTCCTGGGGCCGCGGCTCTTGCGCGGCGCATTCGTGAGGCTCTGACGCAGGCTGGCGTCGATATCGCGGCGCTCGGCGCAGCGATGAGAATGCCGTAGAACGCCTCCGCTCTACTTTGGCGTGTCGGCGAGCATCCGGCGGAGCACCTTGCCGACCATCGTCTTCGGCAGCTCCTTTCTGAACTCGACGCTCGCGGGAACCTTGTAGGGCGCAAGGCGCTCGCGACAATACGATCGCAGCTCGTCTGCGGTGGCGCTGCGTCCCTGGCGCAAGACCACCCAGGCCTTGGCCACCTCGCCCTTGACCGGATCGGGCACGCCGGCGACGCCGACTTCCTGCACCGCCGGGTGCGCCGCGATCACTTCTTCGATTTCACGCGGCCATACCTGGAAACCGCTGGTCTTCACCATGTCCTTCTTGCGGTCGACGAGGAAGATGTAGCCGTCCTCGTCCATGTACGCCAGATCTCCGGTGTGCAGCCACGGTGCGCCGCCATCATAGGTTCGCAGCGCTTCGGCAGTCTCCAGCTGGTTGTTCCAATACTCCGTCATGATCTGCGGTGCGCGCAGCAGCAGCTCGCCGACCTCGCCGCTCTTCAGCTCACGCGTGCTGTCTTCGGCATCGACGATGCGGGCGTCGACGTCAGGCAGCGGCATCCCGATCGATCCAGGTTTGTTCGCGCCGCGCACCGGGTTCACGCAGCACGCCATCATCGCCTCGGTGAGCGAGTAGCCTTCGAGGATGGTCGCGCCGGTCTGTTCCTCGAAGCGGCGGCGCGTTTCGGCGAGCAGCGCCGATGCACCGCAAATGCACAACCGGATCGACCGCAGGTCGACTTTGCCCGCTTGGATGTCGGGATGATTCAAGATCGCCGCATACAGCGTTGGCACGCCATTGAAGAACCGCGGCTTGACTCTGCGGATCGTCTTCAGCACATCACCGATGTCGCGCGGATTGGGCACGAGCGATAACGGATTGGGGCCGACGAAGGCCATCGTCTGCACGCCGACGTTCGCGTAGACGTGAAACAACGGCAGCGGCAGCATGATCACGTCGTCCCATGGCTTCTTCGCGGATTTCGTCCACTCATACAGCTGCAGCCCCGCCGCGACGTAGTGACGGTGCAGCCCGACGACCCCCTTTGGCGTCCCGGTCGTTCCGCCGCTCGAAAGGATCACCGCGCGATCGTCGGGACTCACCTGCACGGAAGGACGCGCGGCCCCCGCGTGCGCTTGCAGAAGTGGCTGCAGCCAATGATCCTCGGCACGCACCGAGACGCGGTGCCCTTCCTTCTTTTCCTTGAACAGTGTGAACAACACCCGCAACGCGGAAGGGAGGTACTCCTTGATCGACGTGACGATGACTCGCTTCACCCCGGCACGTCCCTGCACCCGTTTGACCCGCTCGTAGAACGGCGTGAGCACGATGACGGTCTCGGCTCGAGTCGAGTCCAGCGCGTGCTCGATCTCTCGTTCGCTGTAGGTGGGGTTGAGGGCGACGACGATGCCGCCCGCCTTCCACACGCCGAACTCGGCGAGGAGGAACTGTGGGCAGTTCGGCAGCAGCAACGCCACGCGATCGCCCTGACGGACGCCGAGCTCGTGCAACGCCGCCGCGCACGCGGTGCTTTCGTCCTCGAGCTGCCGGTACGAGACGGCCGTGCCTTTGAACAGCAACGCTGTTCTCGTGCCGCTGTTACGTGCGTGCTCGCCGAGGTAGTCGAGGAGCGTGGTCCTGGGATACGGTGCCAGCGACCGTTTGACGTCGTCGTCGTAATGCACGAGCCAGGGTTTCGGCGCCATGCCGGCGTCATTGTCGCGCAGCCTGGCCTGCGTGAGCAAAGCAGACGGCCCAAGCCTGCTCTTCGCGCGAGCGGGAAGCGAGTCCCGAGCGAGCGAAGTGAGTCGAGGACTACCGCCCGATGAGAATCGATAATAGAGCTTTCTGCGTGTGGAGGCGGTTCTCAGCCTGATCGAAGACGACCGACGCCGGCGAATCGACCACCTCCGAGGTGACCTCCTCACCACGGTGCGCCGGCAGGCAATGCATGAACATCGCATCGTCTGCCGCACCCGACATCAGGGCAACGTTCACCTGATACGGCGCGAAGATGCGACGACGCTCGTCTCCTTCCGCCTCCTGGCCCATTGATGTCCACACGTCGGTATAGACGGCGTCGACCTGAGCCACGGCCTCGCGCGGGTCGAGGAAGCGCCGGACGCGGGCGCCGCCGCGAGCGACGCGAGCGGCCTCGTCAACGACGCGATCGGGGAGCTCGTAGCCCTTCGGCGAGGCGATGTGCACGGTCACGCCAAGCATCGCGGCGGCGTGGGCCAGCGATGTGGCGACGTTGTTGCCGTCACCGACGAACGCAATCGTACGACCGCGGCAATCGCCCCATCGTTCTCGCATGGTGAACGCGTCGGCGAGCGCCTGGCAGGGGTGTTCTTCGTCGGTGAGTGCATTGATGACGTGCAGCTGTCGTCCAGCCTCGGCGAGCGTCGCGGCTTTGTGCTGACCAAACGTGCGGATCACCAGCGCGGAGACCCATCGCTCGAGATTGCGTGCGACGTCCTCGAGCGGTTCGCGCGTACCGTCAGCGAACTCCGCCGGCAGCGGCAACGTATCGCCGCCGAGCTCGCGAACAGCGATCTCGAATGTCGACCAGGTCCGCAGCGATGGCTTCTCGAACAGCATCGCGACGTGAAGCCCCTGCAGGACGCCAGGGCAGAGCCTGCCGGCGCGGCGATCGGCCTTCATCTGCGTCGCCAGCGCCAGCAACCGGTCGAGCTCGGTGGGGCTGAGGTCGAGAATCGAGAGAAAATCCTTCGCGAACGCGACCGGCGGTACGGTCTCCATCATTGGTCGTCCTGCCCTTTCTCTACGTTCGGTACTCGCCGTTGATGCGAACGTATTCGGCGCTCAGATCACAGCCCCAGATCGTCGCGGAGGCGCCGCCGCCAGTTCCAAGATCGACGTCGATGCGGATGTCCGTCGTCTTCAGGTGTTCCGCAGCAATGGGGGCGGCGTCGTCGTGCGGCAGACCATTCTCGAACAGCAACACATCGCCGACGCGAACCTTGGCGCGATCGGCATCGAAGGCCACGCCGGACCGGCCGGCGGATGCGAGGATGCGGCCCCAATTCGGATCGGCGCCGTGGACGGCCGTCTTTACGAGCGGGGAGTTGGCGATGGTCCGCGCGACCTGACGCGCATCGTCGCGGCTGTGCGCGTCGCGAACGGTGACCGCGATCAGCTTCGTCGCACCCTCGCCACCGCGAACGATGCCGATCGCCAGCGCGCGCGAGACGGCGAGCAGCGCCTCGAGCAGGGCAGGGTAGGTGTCGTCGTCGATCGTCACTCCGCTCGCGCCCGAGGCCATTGCGAACAGCGTGTCGTTGGTCGAGCATTCACCGTCGACGGTGATGGCGTTGAAGGTCTCGCGTGCCGAGTCGGCGAGCGCACGCTGGAGCATCGACGGTGGCACGCTGGCGTCCGTGGTGAGGAAGCCGAGCATTGTCGCCATCTTTGGCTCGATCATCCCCGAACCCTTGGCGATGCCCCCAACCGTGAACGAGCCGCGGCCGGTCTGCACGACGACGGCGTGCTCCTTCGGGAAGGGATCGGTCGTCATGATCGCTCGTGCGGCTTCGTCGCCGCGGCCGCGCGCCAGCGACGCCATGGCGGAGCGGACGCCGGAGACCACTTTCTCCATCACGAGATTGACGCCGATCACACCGGTCGAGGCGACGAGCACCTGCTCGGTGGCACAGCCCAGCCCGGTCGCCACCTCGCGTGTCATCTGTTGCGCGTCGGCGAATCCCTGCGGTCCTGTACAGGCATTGGCACATCCGCTGTTGACCACGATCGCGCGGGCGTGGCCTTTCGACAGCGTGAGATGCCGTTTCGAGACGACGATCGGCGCGGCTTGCACGAGGTTCGTGGTGAAGAGTCCGGCGGCTGCGGCCGGACTGTCGGCGGCCAGGACGAGGAGATCCAGCGCGCCGGCCTTCGCCTTGATGCCACAGTGCACGGCAGACGAACGAAAACCGTTCGGAGCGACGACACCCCCTTCGGTGGTCGAGATCTCGAACGGTCGAACCGTCGACGACACGTCAGCCATGGAGCGACGCCAGGGGAACCAGCGGCAGTGCCGAGTGCTCTGGCTGCGTCAGCGGCATCGTCACGGCGTGTTGTCCGCATCGACGGAACTGCGGGCAGGTGCGGCAGTCGGTCTCGATCTTCTCCGGCACCCAGGTGTGCGGGACGATCGAGAAACCCATGCGCACGAAGTAGCCCGCCGCGTGAGTGAACGCACAGAGCGAGTCGAATCCGTCGCGTACTGCGCGCCGCGCCAGTTCTTGAACCAGACGATGCCCAAGCCCGTTCGAGCGCGCGCTGGCATCGACGACGAGCGATCGCACCTCGGCGACCACGGGACTCAGCGGTGCGAGGTCGGCGCAGGCGACGATGCGCTCACTGTCCGCCTTGGCGCGACGCCCGCCGGTGGTTTCGCAGGCGACGACGAACCGAGTGACGGTGGCCTCGATGTCCTCGAGGGTGCGCGGCAGCAGATGTCCCTCGCAGACGTGAGCGGCGATGAGCGCATGAATCGCGTGCGCGTCCGCGCTCGTAGCCGCCCGCAACGTCGGCTGATGCGCCCGACTGCGAGCGGGCGCGACACGGCGTCGTCGGACGATGCGAACCGGATGAACGTGGGCAGCGGTTCTCATGCGTGCACCTCCGCACCGACGGTGGCGAGCACCGTATCGAGAATCTCCACCGCGCGATCGATGTCGGCGGCCTCGATCGTCAATGGCGGCAGCAGCCGTACGACCGTTTCGTTCGTACGATTGACCAGCAGACCGTTCTGCCGCGCCATATCGATCACCGGGGTCGCGTCGATGCGCAGGTCGACACCGCGCATCAGGCCGGCGCCGCGCACTTCGGCGATCACCGGATGCTTCAGCGCGAGGGTGCGCAGCCGACGTTCGAAGTGCGCGCCGGTCGTCTTGACGTGCTCGAGCAGTCCGCCCTCCATCAATTGCTCGAGAAAGAACGCCGCGGCACGAGTGGCGAGCAGGTTGCCGCCATAGGTCGTGCCGTGATCGCCGGGCGACACCGCGCTTGCGACGCGCTCCGACACGAGCGCCGCGGCGACCGGTACTCCCGACCCGAGCGCCTTGCCGACCGAAATCAGATCGGGCTGCCACCCCACTGCCTGCGAGTAGAACGGATAGCCGGTCCGCCCGAGGCCGGTTTGCACTTCATCGGCGATGAGCAACGTTCCGGTACGCCGGCAGACGTCGGCGATCGCATCAGCGAACTCGCGTGGCAGCGGCCGGATGCCGCCTTCGCCGCGGATCGGCTCGGCGATGATTGCGGCGGTCCGCTCGGTGACAGCGGCTACCAGCGCCTCCGGAGACGACGGGTCGACGAACGTCACGGGTTCGAGCAGCGGCATGAAGGGGGTGCGATAGTGCTCGTCGTAGGTCACCGACAGCGCGCCCATCGTCCGTCCAGCGAACGCATGCTGGACCGCGACGAAGCCGGTGCGCCCTTTGACGCCCTGGGTGTGCCAGTAGCGCCGCGCAAACTTGAGGCACGCTTCGTTGGCTTCAGTGCCGCTGTTGCAGAAGAACGCGCGGGCGAGGCCCGAGAGCTTAGTGAGTCGCGCCGCCGCTTCCGCCTGGAACGGATGGAAGTAGAGATTCGAGGTGTGCAGCAGCGTCTTTGCCTGGTCGGCAATCACCGCCGCCAGACCCGGGTGCGCATGACCAAGCGAGGCGACGCCGATCCCCGAGACGAAGTCCAGGTACTCGCGACCATCGACATCGTACAGACGCGGGCCCTCTCCGCGCACGAACGCCACCGGCTGACGCCGATAGGTGTTGAGCACGTACTGGGTTTCGCCGGCCTGAATGTCGTCGAGTGTCCGTTTCATCGCACCACCTGTGTGCAGCCCGTTAGCGACGCGCTGGCACTTGCCAGCGTTTCGAGGGCCACGTCTCGTCCGCTCGCAATCACGACGTCCCCCACACCCTGCTGCAGCGCCGAGCGGCACGCCTCCAGCTTGGCCACCATCCCTTTGTTCGCCGTGCCCGCCTTGACCAGTCGCGCCGCGTCGCGTCGGGTCAACCGGCCGATCGTCTCGCCGCGGTCGTCGAGCACGCCGCGGGTGCCGCCGGCGATGACGAGCCGCGAGGCGCCGATCGCAGCGGCCAGATGCGAGGCCAGCGTATCGGCATTGACGTTGAGCAACTGACCGGTCCGCGTGGCGCCGATGCAGGCGACGATCGGCACGTAACTGCGCGCGAGCAGATCAGTCAGCAGCTGCGGCCGTCCGTTCTTCACGGGTGCGCCGACGAGCCCCAGATCGACCGACACGCCCTCGACGCTTTGAATCGGCGTCGCCCGTTTCATCGTTGCCACGCCTGCGTCGGCGCCCGTCAGTCCAACCGGCTTTCCACCGGCGCGCCGGACCGCCGCGACCAGCCGTGTGTTGATCGCGCCGGCCAGCACCGCCACGACGACGTCGAGCGTGCGCGAATCGGTGACGCGCAGGCCGTCGACCTGCTGCTTCTCGATCCCGGCGGCGGCGAGCGCGGCATCGATCTCCTTGCCGCCACCATGCACGACCACGAGCGAGGCGCGCCTCGACAACGCAGCGATCGCCCGCGCGATGCGTTCGAGGTCCTGCGGCTGCTCGAGCAGCTCGCCGCCGATCTTCAAGACGAGGCGCGGCCGTTTCGTGGAGATCCCAATCGACGGGCCGCCCGGGCCGCTCCGTTGTCGCGTCCCGTCCACGACGGTCGGCACTCGCGCTGGCCTCTGCTGCGACGATGGTCGCGAGCCACGCGTCACAGCAGCCCCATCCGCTCGTCGAGACCGAGCATCACATTGAGATTCTGCACGGCGGACCCGGCGGCGCCCTTGACCAGGTTGTCGATCACCGCAACCAGCACGATTCGCCCGCTTGGTTGATCCACCGACCAGCCGATGTCGCAGAAGTTCGTGTGCGCGACGTGCTTGATCTCCGGCAGCTGACTGCCGGTGAGGCGCACGAATGGCGCGTCGGCGTACGCCGACGCCATCGCGTCGGCGACCTGCTGGCTTGTTGTGCCCGACGTGAGCGTGGCGTAAATCGTCTCGAGAATGCCGCGATCAAGCGGCACCAGATGCGGCACGAACGTCACCGCGGCATCCAGCTCCTGCTCGATCTCGGCGGTGTGGCGGTGGGCGAACACGGCGTAGGCCGCGACGCTGCCATGGTTCTCCGAGAAGTGCGTGCGCTCCGAGGGCGTTTTGCCGGCGCCCGAGACGCCTGATTTCGCGTCGACCACGATCGAGCCGGTGAGCAGGCCGGCGCGGTGCAGCGGTTCGAGCGCCAACAGCGCGGCGGTCGGATAGCAGCCCGGATTCGAGACGAGCCGCGCTTGACGGATGTCGTTTTGATGGCCCTCTGTCAAGCCATAGACCGTGCCGTCGGGAAGCGCCGCCGTCGCCGGGTACCAGCGCTGGCGGTTGGCCTCGTTGCGAATCCGAAACGCCCCCGAGAGATCGACCACGCGTACGCCGCGCGCGAGCAGCGTTGGTGCCAGCTCCGCCGACGCCACCTCGGGCAGCGCGAGCATGACCACGTCGGCGTCGCGCACGAGCCGGTCGACGTCGAGCGGGACGACGGGCTGGTCCCAGATGCGGGCGAGGGCCGGTATGGCGCGAGGCGTGCTCGTCGCGGCGGACGCCATCGCGGTCGTCAAGGTGACACCGGGATGGCGCGCCAGGATCTTGACGAGCTCCTGCCCGGCGTAGCCGGTTGCGCCGGCGATGCCGATGCGGGCGGGTCCCGTCGCGCCGGGGTGCGGCGCCTCAGACTGCGCGTCGGGGCGGTTCGAGGCTGCTGTGGCCATTCTCGCTGACTAGTGGAAAAGAATATTTATACATGGCGATGCATAATCAGTCAAGAGTTGATGTATTCTGAGAGGCTGGAGCGCACGAGCCATCCCGTCGAGCGGTTGTCGGACCAGCGCCGGGTGAAGGTTCCAGTTAATCGCAGATGGGACGTCGATGAAAGCACGGCGGCAGGCGGCCATTCTCGAGGCCATCCGGCAGCAGCCGATCCGCAGCCAGGAGCAGCTGCGTCGCCGCATCAAGGCGTCGGGCTTCGATGTCACGCAGGCGACGTTGTCGCGTGACATCCGCGAGATGGGGTTGGTGAAAGGCGGCGCCGACGGAGCGTATCAGGCGTCGATCGCGCCGCAGCCGAACGGATCGACGGCGGAATCGATGTTGCAGCGCGCGCTCGCCGAGCAGCTGCTGCGCATCGACCGCGTGCAGCAGCTCGTGCTGCTGCGCACTAACCTGGGGCATGCGCAGTCGGTCTGCGCCGCGCTCGACAGTGCGAGGCTTCCCGACATCATCGGGACGCTAGCGGGCGAGGACACGATTCTGATCATCGCGCCGGACGTGCGGCGCGCGAAGGCCGTGGTCAAGACGATCGAGGAGATGGCTCAATCATGAAGCGCACAGTCATGAGAGAACGAGTGGTGCTCGCCTACGCTGGCGATCTCGCCTCGTCTGCGGCGATCCCGTGGCTGATCGAGACGCACGCCGCCGACGTCGTGACGGTGTCGCTCGACATCGGCCAGGGACGCGATCTCGGCGCGCTGCGGGCACGCGCGCTCGCCTGCGGCGCCGTCCGGGCGCACGCCATCGATGCGCGCGATGACTTCGCGCGCGACGTGCTGCTGCCCTCGCTCTACGCGCAGACCGGCCACGATCCGCACCAGGCGATCGCGACGCTGCCGCGCCCGTTCATTGCCGGCAAGCTCGTCGAGATTGCCGCCATCGAGGGCGCGCGCGTCGTGGCACACGGATCGCGCGAGCAGGCGCTCGACGACGAGGTCCGCGCGATCGATCCGGCGCTGCGCGTGATCGCGCCCGCGCGTGAGTGGGAGATGCACGACGATGCGCTGCTCGAGTACATCCGCGAGCACGGACTGCCGGTGCCGGTCCTCAGCAGCCCCTACGCGATCGATCAGCATCTGTGGGGACGCACGCTGACATGGGAGGGCGACCGGGAGCCGCCCCGCCTCACCCGTCAACTGGCCGAGGCGGCGCTCGTTCAGATTCACTTCGAGCGAGGCGTGCCCACGGCGATCAACGGCGTGCCGATGGCCCCCGCCGAGTTGATCGAGTGTCTGTCGCTGATCGGCGAGCAGCATGGCGTCGGCCGCATCCGCGTGACTGGCGACCCCGTTGCGCCCCGGCGCGTCCTCGTCGACGCGCCCGCCGCGTTCGTCCTGCAGGCGGCGGCCGCAGCGGCCGGCGGCCCCGCGACCGCCGACGTCTGTCTCAGGCTGGAAGACGGCCGGTGCACCATCGTCGCGCCCAACGAACGGCCGTCATTCGCGGTGTCGCTCGCGTGACGCTCTGGTCCGGCCGCTTCGATACTGCTCCCGATCCGGCCGCCTTCGACTTCGGGATCTCGTTTGGCGTCGACCGCGCGCTGTTCGAAGACGACGTCACGGGCAGTGTGGCGTGGGCGGATGCGTTGACGGCGGCCGGCATCCTGTCGGCCGAAGACGGCAGGGCGATCGTCACGGCACTGCGCGAGATCCTCGAGCATGGGCGCCGGAATCCCGAGTGGGTGTCGGGTCCCGATGAGGACGTCCACAGCTTCGTCGAGCGGCAGCTCGTCGAACGCCTCGGTGATGCCGGCCGGCGTCTGCACACGGGGCGCTCGCGCAACGAACAGGTGTCGCTCGATCTTCGGTTGTACTTGCGCCGCCGCATACCCCAGCTGCAGCAGGCGATCGTTCGTCTCGTGGCGGCGTGCGCCGATCAAGCCGAACGCGGCGGCGAGGCGGTGATGCCGTCCTACACGCATCTGCGGCGGGCGCAGCCCGTGCTCATCGCGCACTTCTTTCTCGCGCACGCCTCGGCGCTGCGGCGCGACTACGATCGGCTGCAGGCCGCCATTGACGAAGCCGACGCGCTGCCGCTCGGGTCGGGCGCGATCGCTGGAACGAGCTATCCCGTCGACACGCTCGCGCTCGCCAAGGCGCTCGGGTTCTCGAAGGTCGTCCTCAACAGCATGGACGCATCGTCCGACCGCGACTTCGCGGCGTCGTTTCTGTACGCGGCGTCGCTGGCGATGGTGCATCTGAGCCGCATGGCCGAAGACTTCATCATCTTCACCGGTGAAGAGCACGGTTTCTTCGAGCTCGCTGACGCCTCGGCGACCGGCAGCAGCATGATGCCGCAGAAGAAGAACCCCGATCCGCTCGAGCTCGTGCGCGGCAAGACCGGACGGACGATCGGACGTCTGACCGGATGGCTCGTGACGATGAAAGGGCTCCCGAGCGGGTACAACAAAGATCTGCAGGAAGACAAAGAGGCGGTGTTCGACGCCGAAGCGACGCTCGCGGCGTCGCTGCGCGCGACCGCCGCCGTCATCTCCCGGCTGGCGATCAACGTCGAACGCGCCGGACGCGCCGCGTCGGGTCTGCTGCTGGCGACTGATGTCGCCGATTACCTGGTCGCCCGCGGGATGCCGTTCCGCCGGGCGCATGAGGTCGTCGGCGCCATGGTGCGACGGCTATTGGCCGAAAGGCGCGATTTCAGCGCGCTGACGATGGCCGAATGGCGCGAGGCGAGCGAGATGTTCGGCGACGACGCGCCGCGTGTCGCGACGGCGATGGCTTCCGTGCAGGCGCGACGCACCCCGCAATCGACCAATCCCGAGGCGGTACGGGCGGCAGTGGCCGATTGCCGGAGGTGGATCAAAGGATCGCCGCGGGGGGGAAGTCTGCTAAACTCATAAAGGCCTTCGACCCTGATTTCACCCAACCCCACCTGAGAAGGCGATGCGGGTCCGCTGTTCGATTTCGGAGCCCGCCAAGAGATAAACGCTCCGGGGAAGTTTATGCAGCAACGCCGGGTTCGGCTCGGTGACATTCTTGACGACTACTGTCCGCGCGAGCGCCGCATCACCAACCATGCGGTGGTCGCCATGATCGAGGACGAGGTGAAGCAGACGCGCTGCACCACGTGCGATGCGGATCACGAGTACAAGCAAGCGAAGGTCCCCGCGTCACGGCGGAAAAAGGCCACCGGCGTGCTGACCGCAGGCGCGCCTGACGCGCCCTCGCTCGCGCCGCCTCCCGTCGCTGCGACCGACCCGCCTGTCGTCGACGAAGTCATCGAAAGCCCCATGGACGAACCGTTTGTCGAGCCACCTGCCGCCGCCGCTGCCGCTGCTGAAGCCGTCCCCGTTGTGACCGAGCCCGACGTCCCCGTCGAATCCGAGAATCCAGCCGTCGAGGACGAATGGCCCGTGCACCGCCCGCTGATTCGCGCCACATTGCCACGTCCCGAGGGACAAGCCCCCGAACGCAAGGAGCCCGACTTCACTATCCGTCAGAACGGACGCTTCGATCGCAACGGCAACCGCAATCGCGGCCGACACGGGCGTGGCCCCGGCCACGGGTCCGGTCAATCACGATTCAACCAGTCGCACTCCGGCTCCGGCCACGCGCACCGTTCGGGTTCGGGTTCGGGTCACGGTCACGGCCAGCATTCCGGTCAGGGTTCACGTCCCGGCAATCGTCCCGGCCCCTCCGGACAGCGCGGCGGCGGCGGCCGATCAGGCGGTCAGGGACGCGGCCCCAACTCTGGTCAGGGTCGCGGACGTCGAGGCCGGTGACGGACTTTTCCGGCAAACACGGCCTCATCGTCGGCGTTGCCAACAAGCGCTCGATCGCCTGGGCGATCGCGCAGGCCACCGCCCGGCGCGGTGCGCAACTCGCGCTCACCTACCAAGGGCGCTTCGAAGATCATGTGAAAGAGCTTTCCGAAGGCCTGCAGCCGTCGCCGCTGGTGCTGCCGTGCGACGTCACTTCGGATGAAGAGATCGCCGCGGTGTTCAGCCGCATCGAGCAGGAGTTCGGCGGGCTCGACTTCGTCGTGCACGGCGCCGCGTTCGCGCCGCGCGAGGAGCTCGAAGCGTCGTTTCTGAACACCAGCCGCAGCGGCTTCCGGACGACGCTCGACATCTCTGCGTACTCGTTGATCGCGCTCGCGCGGGGCGCGGCTCCGCTGATGGAGAAGCGAGGGGGTGGCAGCGTCCTGACGCTGTCGTATCTTGGCAGCCAGCGCGTGGTGCCCGGGTATCACGTGATGGGCGTCGCCAAGGCCGCGCTCGAGGCGACTGTGCGTTATCTCGCCGCCGATGTCGGCCCGAAGAACATCCGCGTGAACGCGGTGTCAGCCGGCCCCATCAAGACGCTGGCGGCGGCGGGAATCAAAGGCTTCTCGAACATCCTGCACATCTACCCGGAACGCGCGCCGTTGCGGCGCAACGTCGAGACGGGAGAGGTGGCGGAAGCCGCGGCCTTTCTGTTGAGTGATGCCGGCAAAGGCGTGACGGGCGAAGTGATGTACGTCGACGCCGGATATCACGTCATCGGAGTCTGAGGACTCGGGTCACGCGGGACTCCTGACGGTCATTCCCTCGCGCTTTCGCATCACCTTATCGCGATACATCCGGCTGTCCGCTTTGGCGAGCAGCGACTCGTAGGTATCGCCGTCGAGCGGAAACACCGCGGCACCGGCGCTGATGGCGAGCGGTACGCGGATACCAGGCCGCGCGTCGAACCCCGCTTGCGCGACCGCGGCCTGCAGCTCGAGCCGCTTGCCCTCGGCTTCCTCCGACCCGCACCCGGCAAGCACGACGATGAACTCGTCGCCGGCGTAGCGCACGCACACGTCGTATGGCCGGATGGTCGCGCGCAGCACCTGGGCGACCTCGCGCAGCGCGCGGTCGCCGACGTGATGGCCGTGGGTATCGTTGATCGCCTTGAACTCGTCGACGTCCATCACGATGAGCGAGACCTCGCTTCCGAGCCGTTCGGCACGCGCAAGCTCCCGTGAGAGATGCGTCAGCATGAAACGCGTGTTCGGCAGCCCCGTCAACGGATCTGTGAGCGACTCTTCGTGGGTCTTCTCGAACACGATCGCGTTCTTGATCACGGCCGCCGCCTGCTCGGTCACGCGATCGAGCAACCGTCGATGATCGTCGTTATAAAAGCTCGGCGTCGTGTGATAGACCGCGAGCGTGCCAATGACGTGCTCGTCGATTACCAGCGGGCAGACCAGCGCAGACTGCAATGATGTGGGCAGCGACAGGCTGGCCGCTTCGAGGTCGGCGCTCGGCCGCGCATTGACGAGCGACCGTCGATTGCGCGCCACCCAGCCTGTCAGCCCTTGACCGTTCCGCAGCGTCACCTGACGCAGCAGCTCCGCGTTCGTCCCCGAGGCAAACCGGCAACGCAGCATTTCTGAACGTTCGTCGTAGAGGAACAGCGAGCACGCCGAGAACGGTACCAGACTGCTCAGCTTCGATGCGATGTGCGACATCGAGTCCGACACGCCGAGGCTCGTTCCCATCGTCTGGGCGATCTGATAGAGCGCGTAGATCTCGCCGTGAGCGACGGCGATATCGTCGAACACGCTCGATCGGTGGGCGCGCTCCGCGCGCGACGCGATCGCCGGCGTCGGAGCGGTCGTTGCCTTGATCGCTTCCCGGCCGCCCTCGGCGTCGTCGTGCACGCGTGGGAAGACCCGCAAGAACGCCTGCACCGTCTTCGGGTCGAGCGCCTTGCCGGCTTCCTGTTCGATCACGGCCGCTGCGGCGTCGAGCGACATTGCCTCGTGGTACGGCCGTTCCGACGTGAGCGCGCCGAAGTAATCGACGAGAAACAGAATACGCGCCCCGAGCGGGATCTCGTCCCCTTTCAGGCCAGACGGATACCCGCGTCCGTCCCACCGCTCGTGATGACTCTGGATGAGCGGTGCCACCGGATACGGGAACGGGATCGTCGCGATGATCGACGCCCCGACCTGCGGGTGCGCTTGCACTTTCTGGAATTCCTCGGGCGTCAATGGTCCCGGCTTGGCGAGGATGTGATCAGGTACCGCGAGCTTGCCGATGTCGTGCAGCAGCGCGGCCGTCTTCACCGCCTGGACCTCGGTCTCGGACATGCCGAGCTCGCGGGCCATCGCCGTAGCGTAGACCTGGACCCGATGAATGTGATTGGCCGCAGTTCCATCCTTCGCATCGATCGCGCGCGCGAGCGCTTCGATCGTTGCCAGATGCAACTCCGACATCTGCTGGACGTTGCGACGTTCGCGTTCGAACCGCGCGAGAAAGACTCGGTAGGCTCGATAACCGAAGAACAGGAGCGCCCAGACCAGCAGCAGGCTGGCGTAAAGCCAGTATGACAGCTGGTTCATGCCGGGGGGCCCCTAGCCGCGAATGACTGGCAACCAGATGATAGTGACGCGGGTTCTCATGATTGGTCCTTTACTCAATGGGCCACAACACTTGCGTGACGGTTCCGGTGCTCCAGACGATGTTCTGGTCGACCAGCGTGCTCCACACGATGTTTTGGTCGACGAGCGTGCTCCAGACGATGTTGTAGTCGTCGTTCGTGCTCCAGACGATGTTCTGGTCGGTGGACGTGCTCCAGACGATGTTCTGGTCGGTGAGGGTGCTCCACACGATGTTCTGGTCGACCGCGGTGCTCCACACGATGTTCTGATCGACCAGCGTGCTCCAGACGATGTTCATGTCGTCGAGCAGCGTGCTCCAGACGATGTTCTGATCCGCGCTCGCCGTGCCGTAGACGACGTCGTCGCGCGTGGCGCCCCAGAGCACCTTCTGGCAGTTGCGTCCGCCGCAATCGCTGCCCCACACGACGTTGACCGCGGACGCCGTGCTCCACACGATGTTTTGATCGACCGCGGTGCTCCACACGATGTTCTGGTCGATCAGCGTGCTCCACACGATGTTCTGATCGACCGCGGTGCTCCAGACGATGTTCTGGTCAGCGCCCGCCGTGCTCCACACGATGTTCTGGTCGATCGCCGTGCTCCAGACGATGTTGTTGTCGATCGAGGTGCTCCAGACGATGTTCTGATCCGTCTGCGCGCCCCACACGACCGGCTGGCCCGCCTTCGTCTTCAACACACCCCAGGTCAATCCCTGCGTCCACGCGTTGCTGCCGGGCAGCGGGACGCCGCCGGCGATGCGGAGGTTGCCCCAGATGATGTGGCGCGCCCACGCAACCGACTCGTCGCCGATCGTGTCGCTCATCTCACCGATGCCGTCCTGCGGCTGCGCGAAGAACCGCGCCAGGCGCACGGCGCCCTTGGCGTTCAGCAGACCGGCACCCTGAGCGAGGGTTTTCTCGCCACGCAAGCGCTGCGCCGTGTACTGCAGGATGGCTTTCACGGCATTCGGCGTCAGTGCCGGGTTCGCCTCGAGCATCAACGCCACCGTGCCGGCCACGACCGGCGCCGACATGCTCGTGCCGCTGAGGCTTAGATACGGCTTGTAGCCGCCGCGTGAGGTGCCGCGCAGGAGGTACGCAGAAAGCTCGCTGTAAAGCTGGCTGTGCGGGCTCGAGAGCGATTCGATCCCAACGCCTGGCGCGACGATGTCCGGCTTGGCCGCGAAATCGATCCACGTCGGGCCCTGCGAGCTGAAGCTGCCGAGCGCATCGTCGCTCCGGCGGGCGGTGCCGTTATGGCTGGAGGCGCCGACGGTCAGCACCCACGGCGCATTGCCAGGGGACGTGATGCCACCCGAGATCCGGTTGCCGTTGGCATCGAGTCCGAGGTTGCCGGCTGCCGCGACCACGACGATGCCGGCATTGGCGGCACGTCGTGCGGCCTGCGCCAACGGATCGAGCCAGTACGACTCGAAAACGCCTGACGCCACCGACAGGTTGATGACACGGATGTTGTAGGTGGATTTGACCGCGACCGCATAGTCGATCGCCGCAATCACGTCGCTGACGTAGCCCTCGCCATTGCCGTCGAGCACTTTGAGGCCGATCAGACGCGCACCGGGCGCGACACCGGTGCGGTGGCCGTCGGAGTCAAACCCGCTGCCCGCGACGATGCCGGCCACGTGCGTGCCGTGCCCGAACTCGTCGGTCGGGTGTTCCGTGAACCACGCCGGCATTTCCTGGGTGAAATCTTTGAAATGGACGACGCGTCGCAGGTGTTTGCCCGAAATCGAGCGATTGAGGTCGTCGGGCGCAGCGGAGATGCCGGAGTCGATGATTGCGACGCCGACGCCGCGTCCGGTCAGCGAGAACTCTTCACGCACGAGCGTTGCGCCGATCGCCGCGCTTGTGCGCTCCATCGACGCGAACGTCGGCCGATCGACCATTACGCGTTCGACGCGTGGATCGGCGGCAATTTCGGGGAGTGTCCAGTTGTCGACTTCGGCGACTTGCGCGCCGTGATCGAGACGGCGCCCCGCGATGCCGCGGCCTAACGCGCGCACATCGGGATCGCCTTTGAACTGCACGATGATGCGCGAGCGGCCCAAGAGCTGCTGGGCACGCGCTTGCAGCACCGAGTCCATCTTGTGATGTCGCGACTGGGCCGAGGCTGGAGTCGCAGAAAGTCCGGGGGCAAGGGCTACAGCTAACGCCGCAGCCAATAGGCGAGGGAGGGGGGTTATCGACATATCGAGGCTCGACGTAAGGGCAAAAGGTCTGCCGTAAGGTCATCCGCACTCGACATTCCGTTGCAAACGGCTGAGACCGGCGCACTTATCGCGTGCGATTCGTTCGAAATGGCTTAGGTTTTCCGAGGAAAAGTGTGCAGAACCTGCACACGGTTTCAGGTGCCAGATCTGCGTAAATTGCTGCTGTGAAGGAACAAGCACCTGAAGTGCGCAGTGTTCCAAATTGAAGCTGTTGCTAACAGTCTTGAGATCGCTCGAGACGATCGCGGAGACGTCGGTGAAAATTAATTTGCGTCTCGACCGCGAGGCCCGCGCGCTTCGGGCTCGAGGCCGTACTCGACGATCTTCCGATAGAGCGTACCGCGACTGATGGCAAGGAGTCGCGCCGCTTCTTTCTTGTTCCACGATGCCGCATCGAGCACACGGAGGATGTGTGCGCGTTCGGCTTCGGCGAGTGTCGGCACTCGTGGTGACGCTTCGGCCGCCGGTGCGGCGACTGGATGCAGGAACTCGATGTCGGTGTCGCGGATGACGCGGCCAGGTGCAGAGAGCGCCGCGCGTGACACCGTGCTTTCCAACTCGCGGATGTTGCCCGGCCAGGGGTATGCGTTCAGACGCGCGATCGATTCGGGTGAAAACGCCTTGGCGTCGAGCGGCAGTCCGTTCGCCGCGCAATATCTCGCGACAAAACGATTGGCGAGAACGGCGATGTCGGCGGGCCGTTCGCGGAGCGATGGCAGGCGGATCGAAAACGCATTCACCCGGTAATACAGGTCCTCGCGAAAGCGGCTGTCGCGAACGAATTGGTCGAGCGGCCGATTGGTCGCCGAGATCAGGCGGAAGTCGACTTGCACGGGTCGCTGGCCTCCGAGACGCTCGAATCGTCGATCCTCGAGCACGCGCAGCAGCTTGGCCTGCGCGACGAGGGACAGGTCGCCGATTTCATCCAGAAACAGCGTGCCTCGATCCGCCAGCTCCACGCGTCCCGGCTTCCGGTCGTGGGCGCCGGTGAACGCCCCCTTTTCGTAACCGAAAATCTCCGACTCGAACAGCGTATCGGGAAGCGCGGCGCAGTTTACCGCCTGGAAGTTCTCGCGGCCGCGGCGGCTGAGCTCGTGAATCATACGAGCGACGACCTCCTTGCCCGACCCGGTGGGACCCAGGATGAGCACGGAGATGTCGGACTTGGCGGCAGTCCGGATCCACTCGAAGACGATCAGCATCTTTTCGTCGCGGCCGATCATTTCGCGGAAGCGCTGCACCGAGGGTGCCTGGTCTTCAGTGCTGATGTCGGCGCGCCGCTCGAGGAAGGTGTCCAGCAGGCGATTGAGCGTGTCGTTCTCGGGGCGGATGGCGCCGTAATTGGCTGGCGGGCCCGGTTGTCGCCGCACGATGCCGGCCTCGACCAGCTCGTTGAGGCAGTTCTCGACGTCGAGGCGCAGCCGTCCGAACGTCGCCATCAGCGATTCGACCTCGAACGACTCCTCGGGGCGGGCGCTCAGGAAGCGAAGGAGACCGGCGCGCAGCGGCGACTGCACGAGGGTCCGGAAACGCCCCTCGAGATCGGCCGTCGTATCGGGTCTCACGCTCGTGGCGCGGCTGGCAGCAAAGCTCATTTGATTAGGCACCGCTGGTCTTACCCCAGGTGTTCGACCGCAGTTATCGGCATATGTCCCATAGCGCGACAGCGTGAGGGACCAGTCCCCTTCGCGTTTTGTGCAACATCTTTGGGTTAAGCTAAACCGCTCATGCCCCATCGCCCATCGACAGGCTCAGGGCCGCCCGAGCGGGAAGCGGAGGACCGTGTGCCGGGCTCCCCTGGAGCACCGAAATCGAACCACCTCAGCGGAAAGCCGATCCGGTACTACCGACCACGCGGCAGCGCGGACATCAAGCACTTGATTGACGAGGGATTTCAGGCATTCAATGCCGCCAGACTCGGAGAGGCCTGTCGCATCTTCTCTGAGAAGATGCTGCTCCCCGAGCACGACACTACAATCGGGCTCACGATCGCCGGAGCCCTGACGCCGGCGGGTCTCGGCGGCTGCTTCGTCGAGTTGATGGAGCGAGGCCTCGTTGACTTCGTCATCAGCACGGGTGCAAACCTCTACCACGACCTGCACTACGCGTTGAACTTCACGCTGCACCGCGGGTCGCCCTTCGTCGACGACGTGCAACTGCACGAAGACGGCGTGATTCGCATCTACGACGTCCTGTTCCCGGCCTCGGTGCTGCTCGAGACAGACGCGTATATCCGTGATTTCCTCGTGCGATCGGGTTTGGATGGTCCGGTCTCAACGGCCGAGCTGCATTACGCCCTCGGGCTGGATCTCATGGCGCGGCAGACCGGGTGTGAAAAGTATTCCGTCGTCGCGGCCGCCGCAGCCAACGGGGTGCCGATCTACACCTCCTCGCCGGGCGACAGCTCGATCGGTATGAACATCGCCTATCACGAGCTCATGAACGGTAGCCGCTTGATGATCGACCCCAACAAGGACGTGAACGAGGTGTGCGCGTTCATCCTGGCAGGTCGCAAGAACGGCTGCGTGATCCTGGGTGGAGGGTCGCCGAAGAACTTCTATCTGCAGGGGCAGCCCACGTTGTGGGAGGTGTATGGCATTCCCAAGGGCGGCAACGACTACTTCATTCAGTTCACGACCGATCAGGTCGTGTGGGGCGGGCTCTCCGGCGCGACACCCTCGGAAGCGGTCAGCTGGGGCAAAGTGAACCCAGGCGTCCTCCCGGATACCGTGGTCACCTATGCCGATTCCACCATCGTGTTTCCGCTGTTCTGCGAATATGTCGTAGGCGCACCGCATGGCCGCCGCGCGCGGAAGGAGCTCGTACACAAGCGCGATGAGCTCGTCGCGGCGCTCAAGAAGGACGCGAAACAAGTCAGGACGTGAATGGGTACGCTCGCCTCGGAGCTCGGCGGGCACGCGGGGCAGATTGCCGGGCAGCCGCGCGTCTACATCGACGCGAACGTGCCGGCCGGGCTCGTCGGATTCATGCGGCGATCGCTCTCGTGGGACGTGTTGTTCGTGCTCGAGCACGATGACCTCAGACGGGCGCGCGACGATGAGCACTATCGACTCGCGCGCCAACTCAGGCGCACGTTGATCACCCTCGATCGCGATTACCTCGACGATCGACTGTTTCCACCCTCCGAGAGCGGCGGCGTGCTGGTGCTGACGGCACCCACCGAGAACGGGTTGCTGGCGCTCCTGAAGCGCCTCGACAAAGAGATGCTGCGCCCGGCGGCCGGAGCAGAGGGCGACACGATAGTCGACGAGACGCTTCCCCTCGCGGGACGAAAGCTGCATCTTCACGTCGACTGGGACGGCCGATGATCGCCATCACGGGCGGCGATCTGGTTCTGCCGGACCGCATCGTGACCGAGGGCTCGCTGCTGCTCGAACGTACGCGCATCAGCGCGATCGAGACGCGGCGCATCGATGCCTCCGGCGCCGAAATGATCGACGCGACGGGCTGTTACGTGGTGCCCGGCTTCATCGACGTACATGTGCACGGTGTCGAGGGGTGCGACACACTCGACGGCGACGGCTCCGTCGGGCGAATCGCCTCGCGGCTCGTGCGCTATGGTGTGACCGCATTTTGCCCGACCACCGTTGCCTGTGCACCGGAAGTGTTGCGCGCGTTCCTGAAACAGGTCGCCCGGGCGCGAGTGGCACCGGACGGGCTCGTGGCGCGCGTGCTTCCGTCGCATCTCGAGAGCAACTTCATCAATCCCGACTATCGCGGGGCGCAGCCGATATCGTGTTTGCGTACAGCCAGCGGTCCGCAAGAGGGGGATTACTCCGGCCGCGACATCCTGAACGTGATCGAAGACGGCCGCGCCGACATCGGCATCGTCACGCTGGCACCCGAGCTGCCCGGCGGCATCGATCTCGTCCGGAGCCTCGTCGCGGCCGGGCATCGCGTCTCACTCGGCCACTCGGGCGCTGATTTCGAGACGGCGATCGCGGCGATCGAAGCCGGCGCGCGACACGCGACACACCTGTTCAATCGCATGGCTCCCATGACCCACCGCGCTCCAGGCCTCGCGGGCGCGGTGCTCGAGCGCGACGATGTGGCAGCCGAACTGATCTGCGATGGGCTGCACGTACACCCGGCGGTCAGCCGCATCGCAATCGCGGCGAAACGGCCCGCCCGAATCATGGCGATCACCGATGCGACGGCAGGCGCGGGTCTGCCCGTAGGCTCGTCGGCACGCCTCGGCGGGCGTCCGATTCAGGTTCGTTCCGGCGCGGCGTTCCTCGAGGACGGGACGCTGGCGGGCAGCACGCTGACGATGAACCTTGCGTTCAAGGCGATCATGGACCAGTTCGGCGGATCGCCGGTCGACGCCACGTTGATGTGCTCCACGACGCCGGCTCGCGAGCTGGGCCTGGGCGGTTTCGGCGTGCTGGCAGAAGGGGCCGTCGCCGACATCGTCGTGCTGGACCGCGATTGCCAGGTCGTCCGCACGTTTATCGGCGGCGATCAGGTGTGGGCGAACTCAGGGGCCGGGGCAGCACGTCTAAGCCACATGTAGAGGCCGGTCAGCCTCTTGACCTATCGAGGATCAGCATGCGCCATCACACTTTGTGCACCGTCGTCGCCGTCGCCGCCATCGGAGCCGCCTGCAGTATCGATGTTCGCGGCGACGATACGGTCATCCGCGAAGAAAAGCGATTCACCGTCAGCGGCCAGCCCGAATTGCAGCTGCGGACATTCGACGGGTCGATCCGGCTGAAATCCTGGGATCGCAACGAGATCCTGGTCGAGATCGAACGGCGGGACCCGACGCCGAGACCGCCCGGCGGCTGACTGTCGACACCTCGCAGCAGGGCAACCGGGTCGTCGTCGAGGTGCCCGAGCCGCGCGAAGGCCGAGACCGGATTCATTTCGGGTCATGGCAATCGCCCTCGGTCAGCCTCGTTGTCACGGCACCGCGGCGGATGACGCTCGATGCGCGAACCGGGGACGGCTCGATTGCCGCGGACGATCTGGCTGGGAGCATCGTGCTCAACACCGGCGACGGCAGCATACGCGTGCGGCGGGTCGAGGGCGGGCTGCGGGCGCACACGGGCGATGGCTCGATCTCGATCAGCGATGTCAACGGTCAGCTCGAGGCGGAATCTGGCGACGGGTCGATCGATGTCGGCGGCCGCCTCGAGGCGGTCAATGTCCGCAGCGGCGACGGCTCGGTGCGCGTCGACGCCGATCAGGGCAGCGTCGTCAAGAGCGATTGGAACATCACCACTGGCGACGGATCGATTTCAGTGCACCTGCCTGGGAACATCGACGCCGAGCTCGACGCCCATTCCAACGACGGCCGCGTGCGCGCCGACGATTTCAACGGCCTGACGAGGAGCGATCGCGACGACGACAGCGGGTCGGTGCGCGGCCGGCTCGGGAGAGGCGGCCGTTCCCTCCGCGTGCGGAGCGGGGACGGATCGATCACGATTAGCCGACGTTAGTCAATCTTGAGCGCGGCTCACCGCGCAGGCCGCGCCGCGTATTCGGTCGGGTCCGCCACGCCGGCCTCGTGAAACGCGTCGCGCCGCTCGCGGCACTTGCTGCATTGGCCGCAGTGAAGTCCACCGCGCGGGTTCATGCACGACAACGTCAGCTCGAGCGGGACGCCAAGCGTCACTCCGAGCTGAATGACCTCACTCTTCCCCTTGGTCGCGAACGGCGCATCGACCGTGATGTCGTACGCCAGACCGAGCGAAAGCGCACGCGCCATTGTCGTGAAGAATTCGGGTGTCGCGTCGGGAAAGGGATTTCCCGCGAGTGGGCCGAGCGCGATGCGCGGGATCGTCCGTGACGCGCAATAGATCGCAGCCTTGCTCACGAGAATGATGTTGCGGCCGGTCAGATAGACATCTTCATCGGGCGTGTCGAAGGCTGGCGGCGTGCCGCGCAGCGCCCAATGCGTCGGCGAGTACAGATCCTCGACGGTGAATGAAAGCCGGGCGAGCGGCGCCAGTCCAGCAAACGCCGGCGATGCCAGCAGGCGATCGACCGCCGCGAGCTCCTCGCGCTCCCAGGCGAGACCCGTGCTGACATACAACGGATGAACGATCGAGGTCCGTGCCTCCGCGGCCGCAAGCACGGCGCTGTCGAGTCCCGACGAGAACAGCACGGCGCAACGAGGACGATCCGTCAACTCCCAACTCCTCCGCCTTCGCGCGGTGAGGTTCACGCGCGCTTCGGCGAGACCTCGCCGGGGCTTGTCGCTCGTGCGGCAGTGCGACAAGCGGAGGCGGGAAAAGCCCAGAGCCTAGAGCCGAGAGCCCAGAGCCCAAAAGGCTAAGATTATGGCCATGTATTCGGTCACCAAGCGCATCGATTTCTGCTACGGCCATCGCCTGCTCGATTACGACGGTGTGTGCAAGCACCCGCACGGACACAACGCCGTCGCCGAGATCGAAATCCGTACCGACACGCTCGACACGCGCAACATGGTGGCCGACTTCAGCGACATCAAGCGCATCGTCAAGACCTGGGTCGATCGCGAGCTCGATCACAAGATGATCCTGAGACGCGATGATCCGCTAGTGAAACTGCTACAGTCGCTGCGCGAACCCGTCTACGTGGTCGACAGCAACCCCACCGTCGAGCGCATCGCCCGGTTGATCTACGACGTCTCGCGCGAGCAGGGGCTGCCGGTCAGCCGCGTCACCGTGTGGGAAACCCCATCCTCGTGGGCGACGTACGCACCCTGATCGCGTTCGATCTCGACGGCACGCTCATCGACTCGCGCCGCGATCTCGCTGATGCCGCCAATGCGCTGATCGTCGAGCTCGGCGGCGCGCCGCTCAGTGAAGAGGCCATCGGACGCATGGTGGGCGAGGGCGCGACGCTGCTGGTGCGTCGTGCGCTCGACGCCGCCGGACTGGGCGATCGTCCGGCGACGGTCTCACGCTTTCTCGAGATCTACGACTCGCACTTGCTCAATCACACGCGACTCTACGACGGCATCGCCGACGTCGTCCGCACGGCGCGACAATACGGCCGCGTCGTCGTGCTGACGAACAAGCCAACCTTGCCCAGCGAACGCATCCTCAGCGCCCTGGGCGTGCGTGATCTGTTCGACGAAGTCGTTGGCGGCGACAGTCCGCTTCCGCGGAAGCCCGATCCGGCGGCTCTCCTCGCCATGATGCAGCGCGCCGACGCGACCGCCGAGCGCACGCTGTTGGTTGGCGACTCGGCGATCGATCTCGAGACAGCGCAGCGTGCCGGCTGCCGCTGTTGTCTCGCCGCGTTCGGCTTCGGCTATCACAACCTGCCGCCGGATCGTCTCAGTGGGCGCGAATGGGTCGCCGAGGATGCGGCCGCGGTGGGACGTGCAATCCATGAGTTCGCCGGCGGCGTGCTCCGGCATCGCTGAGCGCGCGCACTGGGAACCTCGTCTGATCCCGCCATGTTCGAACGCTACGTGGAATCGGCGCTGCGAACCTTGTTCTTCGCGAGACGGGAGTGTTCCCACGCGGGCTGCGTCTCGACACGATCCGGACGCGTATCAGGAACGCCGCGCGCGCGTGACTAGGGGCTTGTCACCGGTACAGGTTGCCGAGCATGCGGGCGCGGTTCACGAGTTCGCGGCCGCTTGTCCGACGCGTTGACCGCGCCGGGTCTGCCGGCCACGGCAGACGTCACAATCGGCGCCTGTGGAATCGGCATCGCCATGGCCGCCGCATCATCGGGGCCGTCATCATCGGGCGCCGCCTGAAAGTGAGTCTCGGCGATCGCGTCGAATCGGGCGGCTCTGGCGTCCCGACCGTTCGCTCGATGCCAGTCGGCGAGCAGCGAGTAACGGTCATAGAAGAACAGATGCGAGTCGAGTAGGTCGCCGTTCGTTCCGAGCAGCCAGACGAACAGCTTCATTGACAGCAGATCGACGACGAGGCTGGCGTGGTAGAGAACGGCCCTCATCGGCACACTGATTGTCGCACGCCGGGCCTGAGAGGCCCGGCCTACACTGCTCGCGATCCCTAGTCGATTCTCAGTACCTCTCCGGTTCCAACCGATGTGCCGCGATTCGATATGAAGATCGTTCCGTCATCGTCCACGACCACGGACGCTGGACGGGACAGATCACTCACGACGACGGTTCGCGTGCCGTTCGATGCCACTCGTATCAACTGGCCAGGCCCGCCGAAGAACGTCGCACCGGTAGCGTGCTGCAGCACGTACAGGCTGCCGTCCGGCCCGAACGTCAGATCGATGATCGTCTTGAACCCAGAGCGGAACACGGTCGGAGCCTGACCCGGCACGACGCGATACACGTTAGCCGCGCCTTCGGCGAACGGGACACCGGTCAACTCACTCACGTAGTACGCGCCGTCGGGACCGCGGACGACGGCCGTCGGAACGGCATCGGTCGATCTGCCAGGGCGCGCCGGAAAAACCGCGAGCGTGCTGATGTCGCCGTTCGCGTCAACCTGGAGCAGCGAGTTCCCTCCCGCATCGGTCACGATGTGCTTTGACGGCTCGGCGAGCACTCCATACGGGTTCGTGTCGATCACGTTGCCATCGGGATTTGCCCTCACCTCGTAGCTCGAAAGGTCGGCGACGACGCGCCAACGTCCGCTAGCGGGAGCCTGGACGAGAGTGCCAAACAGCGCACCTCCCGGTCCGAAACCATCGCGCACGATACGAGGATCGCCGGTCAAGCCGATCGTGATGAACGCGCCGCCGCGACCCTGAAACGAGATGTCATGTGGCCCCGTCGCTTCGTTATCGGATCCTGCGTACGAAGGCAGGCCGGTTGCCACTCGCTCCTGAGCGCCGTTCCAATAGCGGCTGACCGCGCCGGTCGCGCCGTAACACCTCGATAGGCCGCGGACCACCTGACAAGGCCCGCTGCCACCGCGTCCGGCCTCGACCACATACAGCGCGCCCTCGGGTCCGAAGGCGAGCCCTCGTGGATTGTCCAGGCCGCTCATCACGATGGTCACTGCGGTATGGACGCGCGTGCCACTGCTCAGCACGCAGACACAAACAACAATCCAAGTACACACTCGTGCGATTCGTCTCATGGTCTCCTCCCCGCCGGTGAGACAGACGGAGCGCAATAGTAGTGCACGTGTTTACTGAGGCGTGAGGGATTATCGCGGTAGGCCGGGCCTTTTTAGGCCCGGCGTCGATCCGTCTGAATGACTCGTCGCTTCACAGCGACTTCAAGAAAGCGAGAAGCGCAGCTCGCTCCCCTGGCGTCGCCTGCTCGAACCCTCGTCGCGCGAGATCGGCTTCACCGGCGTGCCGCCTGACCGCGTCCTCGATCGTCGCTGCCGAGCCATCGTGCAACAGCGGTCGCCGGAACCGAACTCCCCACAACGCGGGCGTGCGGATCTCCTCGGGCCCCCCTGACGCCTGCTCGATGCCGTCGCCCGTTCCGATGTCGTGCAAGAGCAAATCCGAGAAGAGCGCGACCGGCCGCCGGTTGAAGAGCGGATTCGAGCTCGGTCCCGTGGTCAGGGTGGGGGTGTGGCAGGCGGCACAGCCGACCGCGGCAAACAGCTGCTCGCCGGTCCTCGCGGCCTCGTCGATAGGCCCGCGCCCAACCGGTGCGAGGAAGCGCATGAAGCTCGCGAAATTGTCGATGCCGCGTCGCCCGGTGAGCGGATCGCGTATGTCCTCGGGCTCCGGGAGACGATCGCAGAGCCGCATGCGCTCCTTTGAGATGCCGTAGGCGGATTCTTCACGAAACAGGTCGTTGGTGATGCCCATCTCGTTGCGATACGCGTCGGCGCTGAAGGCGAGCAGCGTCGCGTGCTGTGCCTTCCACCCGAAGCGCCCCACGCGCCGCTCGCCGGTCGCCCGATCGACGACGATCGCCGCGCGGCCGCTGACGCCGTCGCGATTCCGATCGACCGGGTCTTCGAGCGCGCGCAGCGTTTCATCGGGAATCGCTTCGACGAGGCCCGCCCCGAACACCGGGATTGGGACGCGCCTCGCGATGATCGTGGCTTCGGCCGGAATCACCGGCTGACAGGCGTGGCTGGGCAGCGAGAAGAGATGAAAGAGCGACTCTCCACCTTCGTCGAGGGGGATGAACTCGCCGCGAGGCCCGCGGCGACCGGCGCGGATCTCCGAGATCGCGCTGCCGCCACCAACGGCGGGCACGCTGTGGCAGACGGCGCAGCTCGTCCCGTTGAACGCCGGGCCGAGCCCTTCGTCGGCGGCTTCGACCTCGAGGAAGTCATCGAGCCCGAGCCGGAACTCCTCGAACTCGATAGGCGTGATTCCCGGGAGCGCGTCTCCCGGCACAGGTACGTGCGCCTGACCAACCACGAGCACGCTCGTGAGCAGGAGCCCCGCTGCGCCAGCCAGCCACGGAACCCACCGCAACGACGATCCTCGAATCTTCACATCTCACTCCGCGATGATGACGCCACGCATGAATTCATGCCCCGCGCCGCACAGTTGCGAGCACTCGAACGTATAACGGCCAGGCTGCGGCTCGAACGTGACCGTGGCGACGCCGCGGCCGCGCTTCGGCAATTCCACGTTGACGTCGGTCCCGATGATTCGAAATCCGTGCGCGGTGTCGTCGCTGCGCAGACGAATCTCGAGCCGCGTGCCCGCCTTCACCCGAATCTCCGATGGCGTGAACGTGAATCGCTCTGCCGCGATCTCCACGACCTTCGTCTCTTGCGCCGCGTTTTTCGCCGGAACCAACGAGGCGATCGCGAAGCTCAACGCCAAGGCGATCACATGACCGATCATCTCGCTACCATCTCGCGCCATCAGAACCACCATCCCAGACCGACGTTGAACGAGTTGGGCGCGTTGACCAGCGTGCTGGCGCTTCTCACGATCGTGTAGTCCACCTTGACGGCGACGTCGGGGTCGGGCCAGTAATTGGCGCCGACGACCCAGGCGTCGCGGTTGAACCGCGCCAACGGCACGAACCCCGCCGGCATGCGCGCCTGTGTGTCGAAGCTCTCGTAGCGCGTGAACGCACCGACTTCGCCGAACGATGGCTTCGACAGGACGCGATGGCTCCCCTCGAGCATGTATCCGCGGATCTCACGGGCGATGTTCGGGCTGATCCCGACGGTGAGGCCGAGGGCATCGTTCAACTGTGCGGCGTTGCCGATCCAGACTTGCGCGAACTGGCCGCGAAACTCGAAGCCGCGGCGCGCGAAACGTACGTCGGTTTCCGCGATCGACACCGGCACATCGAACTGCGGCCTGAATTGAAACCCTGATTCCCCGGACCATCCGCCGACGCCAACGGTCAGCCCGCGGTAGCCGACGTACTCGAGGCGACCGGTTACGGCGGCGCGGCCGACGTTCGATTCCGCCCCCTTCTGACGGCCCTCGCGAATGCCTTCGTCAGCGCTGAATTCAGCGGCATCGAGCGGCGCGACGACGTATGCGCGATAGCGCCAGCCTCGGCCGACTTCGCCGTGCACGCCTGCGCCGACCTCGAACCACGTCGACGGAATGACGACGGTGTCGATGAACGGGCGTTCGACGCCGTAGTAGACCGGCGGCTCATGGCGTTCGTTGATGATGCCGAGCGGCATCAGCATCATCCCGGCGCGGACGTTGAAGCCGCGCGTCAGCAGGAAGTCGACGTAGGCCTGCTCGAGCTCCAGCTCTCCCTTTTCTTCCAGCCCTTCGACGACCGCGTGTTCGAGCTCGAGCTCGCCGACGAATCGAATGCGATCGGAAAAGCTGTGCGCGAACAGCAGGACGAAGCGATGAAAGTCGAGCAAGCCATCGGCGTGCTCCGGCTTGTTGTAATGGAAGTCCATGTAGCCGGATACGTTGGTGCGAGGGGACGGCCGTGCGCCGCTGGTCTGCGCGAGCGCCGGGCTCGCGAGCAGCACGAGCAGTACCAGCTGCGCCACGTGCACCAGCAGCTTCGACGCGGCGCGAGTGCCGATCGTGATGCGTTGATCGTTGCGTCCGCGCACACGCACGCTGTCGGCGGCGGCGTCGCGCGCTTCGACTTCGATCGCCTCGCCGGGTTTCAGGTTGTGCTGCTCGATGAAGCGCAGGAAGTCGCGATCCTGATCCATCACGCGTGTCACGGTGACCACGCGATCGAGGGGGCAGGTCAGGAGCGTTTGCGAGTCTTGTGGCTTGACCAGCCCTTCGGCATTGGGAATCGGATCGCCGTGTGGATCCGTTTCAGGACGGCCGAGCATCTCGTCGATGCGATCGATCAGCCGGTCCGAGACGGCGTGTTCGAGCTGTTCGGCCTCGTCGTGAACTTCGTCCCAGGCGTAGCCCATCACCCGGACGAGGAACAGCTCGATGAGGCGATGCCGGCGGAGCACGAGCGCGGCGAGCTTCTGCCCGGCCGCCGTCAGCGCCACACCGGCGTATGGCTCGTATTCGACGAGGCCCGATTCGGCGAGCGTCTTGACCATCGTCGTGGCCGTTCCCGGCGCGACGCCGACGGCAGACGCGAGCTGACCCATCGGCAGAAGGCGTTCGCCCGGGCCGAGCCTGGCGGCTCCGGCATAGATCGCCTTCAGATAGTTTTCGACGGTGCTTGAGGGGAGCATGCGGCTGCGGAATCTTTGAATTTGTAAGACGGAATTAATTTCGTGTTACACTCTACAATATTATTTTGATAACTCAAAATCACCTCTGATCCAATGAGTTCGGAACCAGAAGTCGAGTCGTCGGCGATTCCGGAGCGGGGATGGCGCAGCGAGCCCAACGCGCCGAGCCTGCGTGAAGTGCACCGCTCGATTGCAGTCCCGGAAAATGCCGGTTTCTGGCGAAAGCTGTTTGCGTTTGCCGGTCCGGGTTACCTGGTCGCCGTCGGCTACATGGACCCGGGCAACTGGGCCACCGACCTCGCGGGTGGCGCGCGTTACGGCTACACGCTGCTGAGCGTGATTCTGATTTCGAACCTGATGGCCATCCTGCTGCAGGCGTTGGCGGTCAGGCTCGGCATCGCCGGTGGACGAGACCTCGCGCAAGCGTGTCGCGACAGCTACTCCAAGCCGACGACCATCGTGTTGTGGATTCTGTGCGAGATCGCGATCGCCGCCTGCGACCTTGCCGAGGTCATCGGCGCGGCGATCGCGCTCAATCTCTTGTTCGGTCTGCCGCTGATCTGGGGCGTCACGCTCACCGCACTCGACGTCCTCATCGTCCTGTTCCTGCAGCATCGCGGCTTCCGGTACGTCGAGGCGCTCGTCGTCGCGCTGATCGTGGCGATTGCCGGATCGTTCGCAATCCAGATCTGGTTGGCCGCGCCGAACGTCTCGGAGGTCGCCGCCGGCTTCGTGCCGCGTCCGGAGATCCTCTCCAATCCCGACATGCTCTACATCGCGATCGGGATCCTCGGCGCCACGGTCATGCCGCACAACCTGTATCTGCACTCGTCGATCGTGCAGACGCGGCGCTACGTCGATACGGTGGCGAGCAAAGCCGAGGCGATCCGATTCGCGACGATCGATTCCTCGGTCGCGCTGATGTCGGCGCTCTTCATCAATGCGGCGATCCTCGTCGTCTCAGCCGCCGTGTTCCACGGCACCGAATACGAGTTTGTGGCTGACATCGGCGACGCCCACATGCTGCTCTCGCCGCTGCTCGGGACAACTGCTGCCGGCGTGCTGTTCGCGGTCGCGCTGCTCTGCTCGGGGCAGAACGCCACGCTGACGGGGACGCTCGCCGGCCAGATCGTGATGGAGGGTTTCGTCAACATCCGGTTGCGTCCCTGGCTCCGCCGTTTGATCACACGTCTGGTGGCCATCGTCCCGGCTGTCATCGTCACCAGTCTCTATGGCGAGCGGGGCACCGGTGCCCTCCTGGTGCTGAGCCAGGTCATCTTGAGCCTGCAGCTGCCGTTTGCGGTGTTTCCACTCGTGCGCTTCACCAGCGACCGGCACAAGATGGGTGAGCTCGTCGCGCCGCGCTGGGTGCAAACCCTCGCGTGGACGGTCGCGGTTATCATTGCGGCGCTGAACGTGTATCTGCTCTACCAGACTTTCACGGGCTGAGCGATGTACCGGACCATCCTGGTTGCGGTCGAGAACTCGGCGGCCGATCAGACGATCCTCTCGCACGTGCGAGAGTTGGCTCGGCTGACGGGCGCCAAGCTGCTGCTCGTTCACGTGGCCGATGGGTGGGCAGCGCGTCACTTCGACGAGTTGAAGCTGCGCGAATCCGAGGAGATGAAAACCGACCGGGCCTATCTCGATCGCCTCGCGGCGCAGCTATCTGCCGAATCGCTGAACGTCTCGACCGAGCTGGCGATGGGCGACCCGGCCAACGAGTTGATCCGTCTCGCCGAGGAGCGCAAAGTCGACCTCATCGCGATGTCGACGCACGGCCATCGGTTCTTCAACGACCTGCTGCGGGGCACGACCGTAAACAAGGTCCGCCACGTCGTGCGCATCCCTGTATTGCTGCTGCGCGCGCAGTGACCCTTCGATCGACCCTCAGGGTCATCCCGAGCGAAGTCGAGGGATGACGCTTCGCGACGAGATCGCCACTCCCGACGGCAAACGCCGCTATGTGCGGCGCCTCTTCGCGACCATTGCCGACCGCTACGACTTCATCACGCGGTTTCTTTCCTACGGGCAGGATCGGCGATGGAAGCAGCGTCTGGTCGCGTTGGCCGATCTGCGCGCCACCGATCGCGTCCTCGACCTGGCCTGCGGCACCGGTGACATTCTCTGGGCGGCGACGACCACCGCGCGGTTCGGCGTCGGTGTCGATGTCACGTTCCGCATGCTGCAGCTCGCGCAGCGCCGGCCCGCTCGCTCTCGCGCCGCGCTCGTCACCGCCGACATGCTGGCGCTGCCCCTGCGCGACGCGCGATTCACCGTGGTGACCGTGGGATATGGATTGCGCAACGTTCCCGATCTCGATCAAGCGCTGCGCGAGATCCATCGCGTGCTCGTGCCCGGAGGCCGGCTCCTGTCGCTCGACTTCAACCGTCCGTCGAATGCCGTTGTCCGCGCGGCGTATTTGACCTATCTCACGATCGTCGGATCGCTGCTCGGGTTTGTGCTGCACGGTGATCCTGATACGTACCGGTACATTCCGGAGTCGATAAGAAAGTACCCAGGCGCCCGTGGCGTTGCCGATCGGATGGGGGCTGTTGGTTTCAAAGACGTTCGGGCTCTACGTGTTCTAGGTGGTTTCATGACGATCCACGTTGCGATCAGGGCTTGATCCTGAGGCCTGCCCCTTATACAAACCAGGGGTCCAACGCCCGGATCAAGAATTCCAATAAGTCCTCATCGCTGATCTGATCGGGCGGTGCGTCTGGCTTCACCGACCGTTCCTCGTCGACCGTCCTCGAGCCGCGCGTGTAGCGAATGCGCCCGACGACGGCAGGTGGGTCGGCTTCGGTCGTCAACGTGATCTCCACGAACTCGTCACGCCCGCGATCCGGGGACAGTCGCACGGCGCCGGCCGGTGTCGACACCGTGAACGATCGCCCCTCCGCTTTCAGGACGTTTGCGACTTGACGAACGATGGGGACGGCAACGTCGGCCAGGAATCTCTCGTAGCTGCGCTCCGCGTCGGCGACGCTCTGCCGGCGGCGCTGAGTGCGTTCGCGCGCTGCCGCGAGTGCGGCTTGCACACGCCTCCGAACTTGAGACACCTCCACGTCAGATCACTTTCTGCTGGCGGAGCGCGTCGATCTCCGACGCGTTGAGACCGAGCTCGGTCAAAACGGCTGCCGTGTGTTGGCCCAATGTAGGCGGCGCCGTGCGTACCGACCCGGGCGTATCCGACAGCTTGATCGGCAGGCCGAGGACCTTCATCGGACCGATCGTGGCATGGTCGACCGACTCGATCATTTGCCGCGCCAGCAGCTGCGCGTCTGCCAGCGCTTCTGCCACCTCTCGCACTTCGCCGCAGGGGACTCCCGCCTCGGTCAGTACAGCGATCCAGTGTTTACGCGAGTGCTGCGTCAGCACCGGCTCGAGCTGGGCCGCGAGCTCGATCCGGTGTTCGACACGCGCCGGATTGGTTGCAAACCTGGAGTCGGTGGGAAGCTGTTGGAGCCCAGCGGCCTCGCAGAACCGCCGGAACTGTTCGTCGTTGCCGACCGCGAGGAAGAACTCGCCATCGGAGGCCCGGAACGTGTCATACGGCGCGATTGTGGCATGGCCGTTTCCCACGCGCGGCGAGCTCGTATTCGCCACGAGGTGCATCGAGGAGTGATAGGTCAGCAGGGCGACGACGCCGTCGAGCATGCCGATATCGATGTGCTGACCGCGACCGGTGCGCTCGCGCGCGTACAGCGCGAGGAGAATGCCTTGCGCGGCCAGCAGACCGGCCACCATGTCGGCGATCGCGACGCCAAGGCGATACGGCGGACCGGCGGGTGCGCCGGTAATGCTCATCAGGCCGCCCTCGGCCTGAATCACCGCGTCGTATCCTGGTTGATGACGTCGCGGTCCGGTGTGACCGAAGCCGGAAATCGACGTGTAGATCAGACGCGGATGGTTCTGTTTCAACGAGATGTAATCGAGACCGGCGCGCTCGAGCGCTCCAGGGCGGAAGTTTTCGATCAGGACGTCGGCCCGTTCGATCAGCTTGTCGAGCAAGCGCCGGCCGCCCGGGTGCTTGAAATCGAGCGTGACGCTCTCTTTGTTGCGGTTCGTGCCGAGGAAATACGCGCTCTCGCCCTTGACGAACGGTGGCCCCCACGCCCGAGTGTCGTCGCCGCGTCCCGGTTGCTCGATCTTGATGACCCGTGCCCCCATATCGCCGAGGAACATGGTGCAGTACGGGCCCGACAGCACCCGCGTCAGGTCGAGCACGGTCAACCCGGTCAACGGGCCCTGTCCCGCCATTCGTCCCACCATTCTAGTGCGCGAAGTAGTGTTAACCTGTTCCTTTGCGTCGCAGGTCAACCGTCCGACCATCGTGTCATCCACGTCTAACAGGTACACGAGCGACGCGACGCCTCTCATGACCAGTCTCGACTACGCCCGCGCCCGGCGGCTGCTCGCGCGACGCGACCCTGTCCTCCGCGATCTGATGCGGCGGCACGGGGCCTGCGGGCTCGCGCGGGCGCAGAAGAGCGACCCGTTTCGTGCGTTGACGCACGCGATCATCGCCCAGCAGCTGTCGACCAAGGCCGCGGCGACCATCGAAGCGAGGTTTGGCGCGCTCTTCGGCGGGCATCCAACGCCCGCTGCGGTGGCGGCGGCGACCGACGAGCAGTTGCGGTCTGTCGGGCTGAGCCCGCAGAAGCTTCGGTATATGCGCGACCTGTGCGCGCGCATTCTCGACGGCTCCCTCACGCTCGAGTCGCTCGACGCCTTGGGTGACGACGAGGTCGTGACCGCGCTGACGAACGTGAAAGGGATCGGGCGCTGGACCGCCGAGATGTTCCTGATCTTTCGGCTGCACCGGCCCGACGTGTTGCCGGTCGACGATCTCGGGATCGTCAAGGCCGTGCAGCGTGCGTATCGGCTGCGCCTGGCGCCATCAGCCGATCGTTTGACGAAGATCGGTGAAGCGTGGCGTCCCTATCGATCGGTGGCCTGCTGGTATCTGTGGGCGAGTCTCCATCCGCCTGCGCCAAAGGCTACGGCGCGACTCGCCCCTGTCAACGGTGGACAGGCGAGGCCTATCAAGCCTGCGAAAGAACAGCGGAACTGACACATCATGCGAAACAAAGCCTACGTTGGACTGTTATTGGTGCTCCTGGTGGCCGTGGCCGGCCTCGCCGTCTCGTCGGCGCAGAACCGCACCGCGAGTGCGCCTTCAGCCGCTTCGGGTATTCCGCGACTGACCTTCGAGAAGTACACGCTGCCCAATGGGCTCGATGTGATTCTCAGTCAGGACCACCGGATTCCGATGGTGGCCGTCAATCTCTGGTACCACGTTGGTCCTGCCAACGAGGAGCCGGGCCGCACCGGCTTCGCGCACCTGTTCGAGCACATGATGTTTCAGAGCTCGAAGCACGTGCCCGAGGACGCGCACTTCAAGCTGCTCGAGGCTGCCGGTGCGAGCGACATCAACGGAACCACCGATTACGATCGCACCAACTACTTCGAGACCATTCCCGCGAATCAGCTGGAGCTGGCGTTGTGGCTCGAGTCCGATCGGATGGGCTATCTGATCGACAAAGTCGATCAGCCGTCACTCTCGAATCAGCAGGACGTCGTCCGCAACGAGCGTCGTCAGAGCGTCGAGAACCAGCCCTATGGTCTTGCCGAAGAAACGCTCGTGCAGACGCTCTTCCCGCCGAAGCACCCCTACTACGGCAACGTGATCGGGTCGCACGAAGACATCCAGGCGGCGAAGCTCGACGACGTGCGGCGGTTCTTCCGGCAGTATTACGCTCCCAACAACGCCAGCCTCGCGATCGTCGGCGACTTCGAACCGGCGCAGGCAAAGGCGCTGGTGCAGAAGTATTTCGGCACGTTGAAGCGCGGCTCCGCCGTTCCGCCGATCAAGGCCGCGACGCCGAAGATCACGTCGGAGCGCCGCAAGACCGTCACCGCGCGCGTCGAGCTGCCGCGCGTTTACATGGCCTGGATCACGTCGGCGATCCTGAAGCCTGGCGACGCCGACGCGGACATCGCCGCGAACATCCTCGGCGGCGGACGTTCCAGTCGTCTCTACAAGAAGCTGGTGTACGAGAAGCAGATCGCGCAGACCGTCTCGGCGACCCAGCAGTCGTTGATCCTGGGCTCGGTCTTCCAGATCGAGGCGACGGCGCGCCCCGGTCATACCGTCGACGAGCTCGAGAAGGCGATCGACGAGGAGCTTGCCGCGTTTCGCAGCAAGCCGGCGGAGGCGAGCGAAATCGAGCGGTCGCGGAATCGCATCGAGACGAGCATCATCGGTGGGCTCGAAGTGCTCGGCGGGTTTGGCGGCGTCGCCGATCGCTTGAACTCGTACAACCATTACCTCGGCACGCCGGATTACTTGGAGAAGGACGTCCAGCGCTATCGAGCGGTGACACCGGCCAGCGTCCAGGCATTCGCGAAAGACCAGCTCGCGCAGACGAGTCGGGTGGTCCTGCACGTGACGCCAGGGCAGCCGGCGCCTGTCGCGCAAGTGGCGACGCCTCCCGCGCCGCAGGGCGCGGCCGCAAGCGCGCCCGAGACGATCAACGCCGATGAGGCATGGCGGAACGAAACGCCGAAGCCAGGACCGTCGAAGCCGCTGCAGCTGGCGACGCCGGTCTCGGCGACGCTCTCCAACGGACTGACGCTGATTTTGAGCGAGCGCCGCGGGCTGCCGATCGTGGCCGCCAATCTGGTGCTCAAGACGGGCAGCGACGCCAACCCGCTCGACAAACCCGGGCTCGCCAACTTCGTCGCCGCCATGCTCGACGAGGGCACAGCTACGCGCAACGCGCTGCAGATTGCCGACCAGGTGGCGCAACTCGGTGCGTCGTTGACAACGGGGAGCTCGATGGATGCCACCACAGCATCGGTCCGCTCCCTCACGAAGAATTTCGGGCCGACACTCGACATCCTCGCCGACGTCGTGCTGCATCCTTCCTTCCCGGCGGAAGAAATCGAGCGTCAGCGTGCCAGCCGTCTCGCCGGTCTGGTGCAGCAGCGCGACAACCCTGCGCAAGTCGCGGCGCTGGTGTTGGCCTCGGCGCTCTACGGCACGAAGCATCCGTACGGCTACGCCGAGGTCGGCACGGAAGCCTCGGTCAAGGCCGTGACCCGAGGCGACATGGACGGATTCTGGAAACAGAACTTCGTGCCGAACAATGCTGCGCTCGTCGTGGCCGGCGATATCTCGCTGCCGGAGCTGCGTGCGCTCGCGGAGAAGTCGTTCGGCTCGTGGGCGCGGGGGACACCCGCGCAGCCGAATCTCGGCGCGCCCAGCACCACGGCGGCACGCATCGTGATCGTCGACAAAGCGGGAAGCCCGCAGACGCAGGTGCGCGTCGCCGGTATTGGCGCGGCGCGATCGTCACCCGACTTCCGTCCGATGCAGGTGATGAACATCGCGCTCGGCGGGTTGTTCTCGAGCCGCATCAACATGAACCTGCGCGAGGCGCACGGCTACACCTACGGCGCGAGCTCTGGGTTCTCGTTCCGGCGCGCCGCCGGTCCGTTCCAGGTTGCGTCCGGCATCAGGACCGACGTGACCGCGCCCGCCGTCGACGAGATCTTCAAGGAACTGCGTGGGATGGTCGAGCGTCCGCTCACTGAGGACGAACTGACGAAGGCCAAGGACGCGATGGCCAACTCGCTGCCCGGGGCGTTCGAGAGCAGCGCCAACGCGGTCGGCAATTTCTCGAACGTGTTCATCTACGATCTCGGGCTCGACTACTACACGAAGTACGCGGCACAGGTGAACGCGGTCACCCGCGATCAGACCCTCACGATGGCGAAGAAGTATCTCGACCCGTCGAAGATGGTGGTCATTGCCGTGGGCGACCGCGCGAAGATCGAAGCGGAGCTGAAGAAGCTGAACCTCGGCGCGATCGAGGTTCGGGACACCGAAGGCAAGCCGGTCGGATAAGAACAGGAATCGGGAACCAGGAATCAGGATTCAGGCATGGGCCAGGATGCAGGAGTGAGGCTTCAGTCCTGACGGTCACCTGATTCCTTGGCCGAGGCTGACGACTGGCCCTTGGCTGATTCCTGATTCCTGACTCCTGATTCCTTCTGTAATTCAGTTCTTCGACAAGTCGACGACGACGGTGCCGGTCGCGAGCGAGAGGTTCTTGTCGAAGGCGCCCCGATAGCTCTCGTACAGCGACTGGCGCTCCTCGGGAAACGCGTCGTACAACGCCTTCATGATCGTGTAATCGGCGCCGCTGACGACCGGATGGATGATGTGCACGTAGGCGATATTGCCATCCGCCAGCGGCTTGCTGATTTTCATCACGTGCCAACCCGCCGCCTGCTGCTTGCGTTGCGGGTCCGACGATTTCTGCAGTGCCTCGCGTAGCCGCGTCATCACCTTCTCGAAGTCGGCCGTCTTGTCCGGCTTGATCGCCATCGTCCAGAGCGCCGTGTCTCCGTCGAAGGTGAGCGCCTGCGTGGGGGCGCCGCTGTCGCCTTGCTGCGCCCTCACAGGAGCGTGCATGAACGCCACGGGAAGCGCAAAGAGCACGAAGAGCACGCCCGTCAGAGTTCGCAATCTGTATTGAGTCACACGAACACCTCCATCGACCCGTCTACCCCGTCCGTTCGAGCAGGCCTTCAGGCCACCATAGCTCGCGGGTCGTGAGCGGACGAATCCGGTCGAGGCCGTATTTTTGCGGGCAGAAGATCTGGATCGCGTTCGGGAGGATTGTGACAGCTGTTCCGCGCTAACATCGGCACGATGCGTCCGCTTGCGCACGTCACCATTCGGACCGCGCTCATCGTTGGCTTTGGCCTCACGCTCGGCCTTTGGCTCTTTGCGGGCTATCAGGTCACGCAACGCGTCAGCGCTGAGCAGCGCGAGGCGGCTGAGACGAACGCACGTTATGTCAGCGCGCAAGAGCTGCTCGCGTCGATCCGCGGTCAGGTCCTCGTCGTGTCGGTGGTCGTCGGCGACGCGCTGCTCGACCCTGATCCACAGATGCCGTCCCATCGGCTGGACGTGCAGCGGCTCTTCCGTGCGATCGACGGGTCGTTGGCGGAATATGTGCCGGTTGTCGACGAGAAGATCGAGCTCCTACGCATCGCTGCGCTTCATGAGGAAGTGGCCGAATTTCGACGCGCCTCGGAGGCCGTGCTCAGCTTCGACGGCCCTCCATCGCAGTGGGATGGTCCGCTGCGTCTTCGTCGTCTGATGCCGAAACGGGAGGCGGCCATCCGGGCCTCCGACGATCTCCAGGCTTTCAACCGGGCCGCGTTCATCGAGGTGCAGCGCGCCGTCAGTCAGCGCCAGGCAGAGATGCAGCGGCAGCTGTGGAAGATCTTCGGCATCGCACTCTTCATCGGACTCACGATCGCGTGGTTCGCCTCGCGTCACGCCACGAGGCTCGAGCATCGCCTCGTCGAGCAGCGGGCTCGCGAAGCGGAAGTGTCCGCCGATCTGCAGCGGCTATCGGCAAGGCTGATTCAGGTACAGGAAGACGAACAGCGGCGGATCGCGCGTGAGCTGCACGACGAGGTCGGCCAGGCCTTGAGCGCCGTCAAGGTGGAGCTCACCGTCGCCGAGCGGCGCCTCGAGCGCCTGCAGGGGACGTCGGATCTGCTGGCAGATGCGCACTCGAGTGCGGATGGGGCGCTGCGTAGTGTTCGCGACTTGACGCATCTGCTGCACCCGTCCGCGCTCGATGATCTGGGTCTCGTTTCGGCGCTGGCGTCTCAGGTGCGAGAGTTCCGCCGGCGACACAGCGTTGCGATGGCATTCGTGAACGAGGGCTCCGACGATCGGCCGCACCCCGAGGTGGAGCGCGCAATCTATCGCGTCGTGCAAGAGGCGCTGACCAACATCGCGCGCCACTCGCGCGCGCGCTCCGGCCGCGTGCGCCTCGCGATCGGCACACCGACGATCCGCGTCGTCGTCGAAGACGATGGCATCGGGTTCGATCCCGCGGAAGTCGAGCGCCCCGGGCGGCGGCGGGGGCTGGGCCTGCTCGGGATGCGAGAGCGGGTGACGCAACTGCGCGGCCGGCTGCATATCGACAGCGCGCCGACGCGAGGAACCAGAATCGAAGCCGCGCTGCCCCGCGTCGAGCGTCCGTCGTCCATCGACGACGTGCCGGACGAGCGGGTCGTCTCGGCGTTATTGAGTCATCAGAGCAATCCGGAGGTGGACCGTGAGTGAGCTTCGCGTGCTTCTCGGCGACGATCATGCCGTGTTGCGGCAGGGTCTTCGCAAGATCCTCGAGGACCGTCGCGAATGGCGCGTCATCGCCGAAGCGGGGAATGGCCGCGACGCGGTGCGTGAGGCGCTCGAGCTCAAGCCCGATGTCGCCGTGTTGGACATCGGCATGCCGATGTTGAACGGGATCGAGGCGACGCGACAGATCGCCCGACGCGCACCGTCTGTCCGCGTCGTCATCCTCAGCATGCATAGCGACCAGGCCTACGTCACTCAGTCTGTGCACGCCGGGGCACGCGCGTACGTCCTGAAGGAGTCTGCGGGCGACGAGCTCATCGAGGCCATCGGCACGGTTGCGTCCGGAGGCACGTTCTTCAGTCCGGCGGTCGCGCAAGTCGTGTTCGACGATTACGTCCGCGGGCTGGCGGATCGGGGCATTCACGACCGATACGACCTGTTGTCCGAACGTGAGCGCGAAGTGCTGCAGCTCGTGGCCGAGGGCCGGAGCAGCAGGGAAATCGGCGACCTGCTATCGATCAGCCCCGCCACGGTCGAAACACATCGCACGCATGTGCTGCAGAAACTGGGATTGCGGAACACGGCCGAGGTGGTCCGCTACGCAGCGCGACGAGGTATCGTCACCTAACGAAGGCCTCAGGGCTCGGGCTCCGGCCCCTGAGGCCTGAGTTTCCTGGCTGAGTTTGCATGGGCAGCCTGGCTGACTAAGGATCAACCATGGTGGCTGAGGTGCTCGAGGCCGTCGAATGTCGCCCCTCGGGGGCCCATCTCGTGATGCTGTCGGATTTCGACGGCACACTCACGCCGTTCACCGTCGATCCAACGATGGCGGACCTCCGTCAAGAGACAAGGGGGCTCATCGAGGCGCTTTCGGCCCGAGCGGACGTCAGTGTGGGGCTCATCAGCGGGCGGCGGGTCGACGATCTACGCGGGCGCGTAGCTCTACCGGACCAGGTATATCTCGCCGGGCTGCACGGCCTTGAAATCCGGCGCGGCGACTTGTCGTGGAGCCACCCCGATTTGATGGACTCCCGAGAGCTGATCGACGACGTCGTCGATGCGATGGATCGCGCGGTGGGGCGGGTCGACGGCGTTCGCCTCGAGCACAAGGGCATGGCGCTCACGGTTCACGTGCGCGGGGCGGCGCCGCCGTTGCGGCAAACGGTGTTGGAGCAGGCACAGCAAGTGGCGCAACCCTGGCTTCAAAGCGGTGCCCTGAAAGCGCTGGCCGCGAACGAGGCCTTCGAGCTGCTGCCGAACATCCTCTGGACCAAAGGGGACGCGGTTCAGTGGATCGTCGACCACGTGCAAGCGCGCGTCGATCGGCCAGTGTGGTGCGTGTTCTTTGGCGACGACGTCACCGACGAGGATGCGTTCGAGGCGACGAGCACGGACCTCAGTGTCGTCGTCGGGCGCCGGCCGTCAGCCGCTCGCATGCGCTTGGAGTCTCCCGCGGACGTCATCGCCGTGCTCGCAGGAATCAATGGCGGACGTCCGGAGGGGACCTTGTGAGCATGACGTCCGCGGACCTCGTACGCACGCTTGCCGACCGCCTCCGCGACACCAAGCTCGTGGTCGTGGCGAATCGGCAGCCGTACATGCACGTGAAGCACACGATGCAGCGCACCGGCGTGATGCGCTGGCTGATGCGACAGGGCGACAAAGTGAGCATTACGTGCACCCGCCCTGCCAGCGGGCTGGTCACCGCGCTCGATCCCGTGATGCAGGCGTGCGGTGGCACCTGGGTCGCACACGGCAATGGATCTGGCGATCGCGAGGTCTCGGATTCCGCGGGTCGCGTCGCCGTGCCGCCCGAGCGGCCGAAGTACTCATTGCGGCGCGTCTGGTTGAAGCCGGTCGAGGAAGACGGCTACTACTACGGCCTGTCGAACAACGCCCTCTGGCCGTTGTGTCACATCGCGTACGCGAGGCCGATGTTCAACGAAGGTGACTGGCAGCATTACGCCGCCGTCAACCGGCGATTCGCGGACATCGTCCTCGAGGAAATCGCCGGCAGCCGCGCCATCGTCTTCGTCCAGGACTACCACTACGCACTGCTGCCGCGCTACGTGAAGAACGCCCGACCCGACGCAGTCGTGTGTCAGTTCTGGCACATCCCGTGGCCAAACCCCGAGGCCTTCCGGATCCTGCCCTGGCAGAGCGAAGTGCTGGACGGTCTGCTCGGCAACGACCTGCTCGGGTTCCACCTGCAGTATCACTGCAACAATTTCCTCGAGACGGTCGATCGCACGATCGAAGCGCGGATCGATCACGAAACGTTCTCCGTCTATCGCGGCGGCCATCGGACCGCGATCAGGCCGTATCCGATCAGCATCGATCCGAGCATCTGGAACGACGTTCCACCGGGAACGGCGACATGGGCGCGCGAGGTGGCCGCGACGAGGCGCCGTCTCGGTGCGGGCGACCGGCGCATCGTGATGGGGGTCGATCGGCTCGATTACACGAAGGGGATTCCCGATCGGCTGCTGGCGTTCGATCGATTCCTCGGCCGCTATCCCGAGTGGCGCAACAAGGTCGTCTTCGTCCAGGTTGGATCGCCGACACGCGATCAGCTCGATCGCTATCGTGAATTGAGCCGCGAGGTCGACGAGCTCGTGACCCGCATCAACGATCGGCACGGGGATTCGCAGTGGACGCCGATCATCTACCGCCGTGAGCATCACGCGCCCAAGGAAGTCGCGGCACTCTATCGCGCGTCCGACGTCTGCGTCGTCTCATCGCTGCACGATGGGATGAACCTGGTCGCGAAGGAATTCGTGGCGGCGCGCACCGACAACGCGGGCATCCTCGTGCTCTCGCGGTTTGCCGGCGCAGCCAAAGAGCTCGCCGACGCGCTGCTGGTCAACCCCTTCGCGCCCGACGAGTTCGCCGAAACGATCCACTCGGCGCTCAAGATGTCGATTGCCGAGGCCGGCCGGCGCATGCGCGCATTGCGCGCGCACGTCTGTGGGCACACGGTCTTCGATTGGGCCGCACGCGTGCTCAGCGACGCGTGTGACGTCGCGGACGCGCGAGCGTAGCCACTACGGCCGGTTCTTGTACGCGTGAAAGACAGCGCGATCCTGACGGAACGCGGCCGAAAGGCCGTTCTTGCCACTCAACCGATGCCATAACGCGCGCGACGCGCGGAAGGTCACCGATCGCATCGGCGTGATCACGTCGACGCCTGTGAAGCCGACGCTCCGCAGCATCCCGATCACGGCGGCGTGATTCGGGCCCCACCAGTTGGTCGGATCGCCGTTCAGCTCTCGGTCAGGATAAAAGGCGGCTGCTGGCCGGCGCATGCCGACCATGTCGACCACCGTCTCGAGGATGAGCAGGTCCCGTGTCACCAAGGCCACTCGCTCCAGCGCGAGGAGCGGGTTTGGAAGATGATAGAGGACACCGAGGAAGAGCACGACGTCGAACGAGCCGACGCGCTCCGGGCTCAGACTCATGACGTCGAGGTCGACGTCTTCCACGCGCGACTGGAGCGCCGTTCGTGCGAGCTCGAAGCCGGCCTTGCCTTGACCCGTGTCCCACCCAAGGCCATGCCACGCGTATGAATCGCTCGCGACGACCCGCGCGGCGCGGCGGCGTTCGGCCTCGAACGAGAAGAACCCATCCCATGCGCCGATGTCGAGCACCGACCGGCCCGACAGATCCTCAGGTAATTGCAGTCTGGCCAGGCGTTCGGGGGTGTTGTCGACGCCCCTGGTCACGATGCCGTGGCCCAGATCGATGGTGTGGTACCACCGGAGCGCCTCGACGCGCATCCTCAACTCGTCGGTTGTCATCGCGGCGGACGGGATTCTATGTTGCTGCTTGATATAATTCCGGACTGAACCAGTCGGATATGCCTGTCGCCTTGCCCGGCCATCGCCAGACAGTCTCGTCTGTCCTCGATTTGATTGGGAATACTCCTCTTATCCGTCTGTCGAGTTTCGAGACGGACCTGAGGAATGTCGAGCTATACGCGAAAGCGGAGTGGAGGAACCCGGGCGGCTCGGTCAAGGATCGGGCGGCCGCTCGCATGATCGCCGACGGGGAGCGCTCAGGTGCCCTGACCCGCGAAAAGATCATCCTGGACGCGACCTCGGGCAACACCGGGATCGCCTACGCGATGATCGGCGCGGCACGCGGCTACCGCGTGCGATTGTGCGTCCCAGAAAACGTGACGCCGGAGCGGAAACGCATTTTGAAGGCGTTTGGCGCCGACGTCGTCTACACCGACCCGATGCAGGGATCCGACGGGGCGATCATTCGCGTCAAACAGATGTACGAAGAGAACCCGGGGCTGTACTTCTATCCCGATCAATACAACAACCCCGGGAACTGGCGTGCCCACTACGACACGACGGGTCCCGAAATCCTGGAGCAGACCGGGAGTCGAGTGACGCATTTCGTTGCCGGGCTGGGCACGAGCGGCACGTTCGTCGGCGCCGGGCGACGATTCCGCGAAGTGAACCCGGCGATCAAGTTGATCTCGGTGCAGCCCGACTCGCCCCTGCACGGCCTCGAAGGCTTGAAGCACATGCAGACCGCCATCGTGCCGGGGATCTACGATGCCTCGCTGGCCGATGAAGATCTGGCCGTCGGCACCGAGGATGCGTTCGAGCTGACGCGCCGCCTGGCACGAGAGGGACTGTTCGTCGGCATTTCCAGCGGAGCGAATCTCGCGGGAGCGCTGACGGTCGCGCGGCGAAGTGCGAACGCGGTCGTCGTGGTCATCTTCCCCGACGGCGGCGAGAAGTACCTGTCGGAACGCCTGTGGGACGAGGAGCAGATCTGATGGCGTTGTCGCTCCAATCGGGCGTGAAGGACGCCATTGCCGCTCACGGCATCGAGGCCTATCCAAACGAGTGCTGTGGTGCGCTGATTGGTCGCGATGGCGTGGTCACGCACACGCTGGCGCTGGCCAATGTGACCGATGAGGGACCACGCCGCCGCTTTCGTGTGAGCGATCGCGACTATCTGCAGTGTGAGAAACGAGCGAAGGAACTCGGCGGGGAGTTGCTCGGGTTCTATCACTCCCATCCCGATCATCCGGCCAGACCGTCGCAGTACGATCTCGATCACGCGCTGCCGTTCTTCTCCTACATCATCATCGCCGTTCGCGCCGGCACGCCCGAGGACATGACGTCCTGGCGATTGCGCGAAGACCGTTCCGCCTTCGACCAGGAACAACTGACATATGGCCAACACGATTCACATCCCGACGCCGCTGCGCCCGTTCACGGACAAGAACGAGTCCGTTGAAGTCAGCGGTGCCACCGTCGGTGAGCTGCTCGCCGATCTGACGACGCGTTATGAGGGTCTCCGCAAGCACCTCTATGCCGACAACGGCAAGCTGCGGAACTTCGTCAACGTCTATCTGAACGACGAGGACATCCGCTACCTGCAGCGCGAGAGCACGCCCGTGAAGGCCGGCGACACCTTGAGCATCGTTCCCTCGGTCGCCGGGGGTGCGCCAACGGACGTCGTAGAGGCGGGTCTTAAGACCCGCCGGACAGATGCCGACGGATTACCGAGTCTCTCCCCCGAAGAGATCAAGCGCTACAGCCGTCACCTGATCATGCCGGAGATGGGCATGGACGGGCAGCGCAAGCTGAAGGCATCGAGCGTGCTCTGCATCGGCGCCGGCGGACTGGGCTCTCCCGCGGCGATGTATCTCGCCGCCGCGGGCATCGGCCGCCTCGGCATCGTCGACTTCGATGTCGTCGACTACAGCAACCTGCAGCGGCAGCTGCTGCATACGACGAACGACGTCGGCATGTCGAAGCTCGAGTCGGCCAGGAACAAGGTCGTCGCGCTCAACCCGCACGTGCAGGTCGAAACGTACGAAGAGGCGCTGTCGTCCGAGAACGCGATGCGGCTGTTCAAGGGCTACGACGTCATCCTCGATGGCACCGACAACTTCCCGACGCGGTATCTCGTGAACGACGCGTGCGTGTTGTCGGGTATTCCGAACGCTTACGGGAGCATCTTCCGGTTCGAAGGGCAAGCGTCTGTGTTCGCGACCAAAGAGGGGCCGTGCTACCGCTGCCTCTATCCCGAACCGCCGCCGCCCGGACTCGTGCCGAGCTGCGCGGAAGGCGGAGTGCTTGGCGTACTTCCCGGCATCATCGGGGTGATTCAGGCGACCGAATCGATCAAGCTGATCACCGGGATCGGTGAGCCGCTGATTGGCCGCTTCCTCATCTACGACGCGCTGAAGATGCGCTTCCGTGAGCTGAAGCTGAAGAAGGATCCGGAGTGCCCGGTGTGCGGCGCCAATCCGACGGTCACCAAGCTGATTGATTACGAACAGTTCTGCGGCGTGCGGCCAGAGCCGCAGGCGGCGCAGACGACGGGAGGTTCCGTGAACGAGTGGGAGATCACGCCGGTCGAGTTGAAGAAGAAGCTGGACGCTGGCGAGACGCCGTTCATCCTGGACGTGCGCGAGCCCAACGAGTACCAGATCAACCGGATTCCCGGATCGACGCTGATTCCGCTCGGCGAGCTGCCGCGGCGTTATCAGGAGCTGCCGCGCGACCGCGAGATAGTCGCCCACTGCAAGATGGGCGGCCGCAGCGCGAAAGCTCAGGATTTCCTGAAGTCTGTCGGGGTGACGAACGTGAAGAACCTCAAGGGCGGGATCCTGGAATGGATCGATAAGGTCGATCCATCTCAGCCGAAGTACTGAACCCCGACCAATATTGACGGATTTCCCCCGGGGAACTAGAATACCGACTGGAGAAGTCGGACTTATCAGGTTTGCATGCTAAGGCTCTCAAAGAAGGCCGACTACGCGCTGATTGCGATGAAGCACCTCGCCCAGAAGCATCGGGCGACATCCACATGCGCGCGTGAGATTGCGGAGCAATACGACATCCCGATCGAGCTGATGGCCAAGGTGCTGCAGCGGCTCGTACGGAACCGGCTGCTCGTGTCCACGCAGGGGACACGTGGGGGCTACACGCTGGGCCGCGCGCCGAGCTCGATCAGCGTCGCCGACGTGATCGAGGCGATCGACGGCCCGTTCACGGTCACCGCGTGCACGTCGGACAAACACGACTGCGAGCAGTACAGCAAGTGCAGTGTTCGCGACCCGCTCTGGCAGATTCGCGAGCGGATTGCCGCGACGCTCGGGACTGTGACGCTGGCCGACATGGCGGCCGAACCCGATCCCGTGGTGACGTCGCCTGTGGCCGTTGTGCGTAAAGGCGCTTAGAACGATGAAGCTTCCGATTTACATGGACTACCACGCCACGACGCCCGTCGACCCACGGGTGCTCGAGGCGATGCTGCCGTACTTCACGCAGCAGTTCGGCAACGCGGCCAGCCGCAATCACTCCTTCGGCTGGGAGGCCGAGGAGGCTGTCGAAACCGCGCGCAAGCAGGTCGCCGACCTGATTGGCGCGAGCGCGAAGGAAGTCATCTTCACCAGCGGCGCCACCGAGTCGAACAACCTCGCGATCAAGGGCGTCGCGGAGATGTATCGCGAGAAGGGCAATCACATCATCACGTGCGTCACCGAGCACAAGGCGGTGATCGACACCTGCAAGAAGCTCGAGAAGCAGGGCGCGCGCGTGACGTATCTCCCGGTGCAGAAGGATGGACGCATCAGC
>Ga0111538_10000107_pt1 | contig 91861 bp, 66 predicted proteins | sample SoiMethybrSBSTD1_FD_79669 | JGI IMG/M metagenome (GOLD analysis project Ga0111538, IMG submission 79669) | Bulk soil microbial communities from a Populus tree surrounding site in Tennessee, USA - Soil MetaG P. TD hybrid SBSTD1 (version 2)... | ecosystem: Environmental > Terrestrial > Soil >...
CGACGTTCGCGCCGTCGAATGCAGCAGTGACCGACGTCACGTTCTCGCTGGTGGGCAGCTACACGCTGCAGCTCAGCGCGAACGATGGCCAGTTCACGGTCAACGACACGGTCGTGGTCACGGTACAGGCCGTCAACCAGCCGCCCGTCGTCAACGCCGGGCCCGATGTCACAAGCCCGCTCTCCCCGGCGACGCACCTTGTCGGCACCGTCACCGACGACGGCTTGCCTGGCCCGGTGACGGTCACATGGAGCAAGCTGACTGGCCCCGGCACGGCGACGTTCGCCCCGGCCAATGCCGCAGTGACCGACGTCACGTTCTCGCTGGTGGGCAGCTACACGCTGCAACTCAGCGCGAACGATGGCCAGTTCACGGTCAACGACACGGTCGCCGTCACGGTGCAGGCGGCACCGCCGCCCAGTGGAACCGTGGAACGGACCATCGCGACCAGTGACGACGACGCCGAAGAGGACGCGGGCGGGGTGAACCGCAGCAGCAGCGACATCGAGTTGGTCGTAGACGCCGGGGTCACACAGGTCGTCGGCATCCGGTTCCAGAACCTCACGATTCCGGCGGGCTCGTTCATCACGTCTGCGTACGTGCAGTTCGCCGCGGACGAAGTCTGGTCGGGCCCGACCCAGCTCACGATCGCGGGCCAGGCCGACGACAACGCTCCCACCTTCACGGGAACGGCCTTGAACATCTCGAGTCGACCTCGCACCACGGCCTCGATCGGCTGGGCTCCCGTGCCTTGGACCATCGTCGATGAAGCGGGCCCCAACCAGCGAACCCCAAACCTCTCGGGCATCGTGCAGCAGATCGTGAGCCGCCCGGGTTGGGCCCCGGGCAATGCACTCGCGATCGTGATCACGGGCACTGGCACGCGCACGGCGGTCGCCTTCGACGGCAGCCCCACACTCGCGCCAAAGCTGACCGTCGTCTATCAGTCCACACAGCCGGCCAACCAACCGCCGGTCGTCAATGCCGGGCCCGATGTCACTACAGGGATCACGTCGCCAGCCCACCTCGTGGGCAACGTCAGCGACGACGGCTTGCCAGGCCCGGTGACGATCCAATGGAGCAAGCTCTCGGGCCCCGGCACTGTGTCCTTCACGGCGCCCACGCAACCCGTGACCAACGTCTCGTTCTCGGCGACCGGTACCTACAGCCTCCAGCTCAGCGCCTTCGATGGCCAGTACACGACCACGGACACGGTCACGGTCACAGTGCCCATCAACCAGCCGCCCGTCGTCAATGCCGGGCCCGATCTGATCGTCCCGACCACGTCGGCAGCGCACCTTGCGGGCAGCGTCACTGACGACGGTCTGCCTGGCCCGGTGACGATTCAATGGAGCCTGCTCTCGGGCCCCGGCACTGCGTCCTTCACGGCGCCCACGCAGGCCGTGACCAACGCCACGTTCTCGGCGGCTGGCACCTACACCTGCCAGCTCAGTGCTTTCGATGGCGAGTTCACGCGCACCGACACGGTCGTGGTCACGGTGGAGATCATCAATCAACCGCCGGTGGTCAATGCGGGGCCCGATGCAACCGTCGCGATCACTGCGGGGGCACACCTCGTAGGCACCGTCACGGACGACGGGCTGCCCGGCGGACCGCTGACGATCCAATGGATCAAGCTCTCGGGTCCCGGCACGGTGACCTTCACGGCGCCGACGCAAACCGTGACCGACGTCACGTTCTCGCTGGCGGGCAGCTACACGCTGCAGCTCAGCGCCTCCGATGGCGCTCTCACCCGCACGGACTCGGTCGTGGTGGCGGTGGACGCTCTCGGTACCACGGTGCGACGCATCGCAACCAGCGACGACGACGCCGAAGAGGGACCGACCTCGGTGAACCGTGCCAGCAGCGATCTCGAACTGGTGGTCGACGGCACGGTGACCCAGGTCGTCGGACTTCGGTTCCAGAACCTCACGATTCCTCCGGGAGCCCTCATCACGTCCGCCTACGTGCAGTTCACCACGGACGAAGCCAAGGTGGACCCGACCCAGCTCACGATCGCGGGCCAAGCCAGCGACAACGCCCCCACGTTCGCGGGGACGGCCGCCAACATCTCGAGCCGACTTCGCACGACCGCTACGGTCGCTTGGGCTCCGGCGGCTTGGACCATCGTGAGCGAAGCAGGGCCCAACCAGCGCACCCCCGACCTCGCGAGCATCGTGCAGGAGATCACGGGCCGCCCAGGCTGGGTTTCCGGCAACTCGCTGGTCTTCGTGATCACGGGCACTGGCACGCGCACGGCGTCCGCCTACGACGCCAACCCCGCGCTCGCGGCCCAGCTCGTCGTCAATTATCAGTGAGCGATCGGGCTGCGCGGGTCGATGGACCCGCGCGGCAGGAGCGCACCGGCCAGGGTTCGTGATACAACCGGCAGCCGAGTCCATTCCCTCGTGGACGAATGCCGATGAACACGACACAGGCAACGGCAACAGGGCTCCGGAAGCGGACCCTGCACCCTGCGAGGCCGTAGCCGGACCCTTCCCATGAACCCATCCGCAGCCCCACCGACGCATGCGAGCCCGGCGGCGACTCCCGAGCTCCAGGTCTTCCGCCGCATCGCGCGGTTGCTGGACGACGCCCGCATCAGCTACTGCCACTGGAAGAGCAACTACCACATCCAATTCGCACTCGTCGGCGACGAGGACTTCGATCTGTTGGTGGCCAGGAGCGACTTCCGCGCCTTTGCGCGGCTCATGTACGAGCAGGGCTTCCGCCCCGCCTCGACGCCGGCGAGTCGCAGCCAGCCCGGGGTGTTCCACTTCCTCGGCGTCGACACCGACGGGCGCCTGATCAACGTCCACTCGTACACGCGCATCCTGACCGGCGACCACCTGCTCAAGAGCTATGGCCTGCCGTTCGAGGCGATGCTGCTCGAGAATCGCCGCCTCGAGCAGGGCGTGTATGTGCCGACCAAGACGGCCGAGATGATCGTCTTCACGTTCCGGCTGGCGTTGAAGGTCGTGCGACCGATCGATCGCAAGCTGGTGCGCAGGGGCCGCAAGCTCATCGCCGAGGAGTTCGCGTGGCTCATGGCCGGTCTCGATCGGACCCAGCTCGCGGAGCTGATGAAACGGCACTTTCCCGGCATCGAGTCCAGGCTCGTGCTCGACATCGTCGACGCCCTGGCCGCTGGCACCGATCCGTTGGATCTCGCTGCGATGGCCAAGCGCCTCGCCAGAACCTTGGCCCGCTTCTACCGGTATGGTGCCTTGGGCCGCGCCTGGCGTTCCGTCGTCGGGTTGGCGCAGATCGGCTGGAATCGACTCGCGAAGGAGAGGCACATGGAGCTCGACGAGGGAGGCGTCGTGCTCGCAGTGGTCGGGCCGCATGCATCGGGGAAATCGACGGTCTGCGGGCACATTCGTCAGTGGCTCGGGCGCGAGCTGGGCGTTCGCTACGTGCACGTCGGCAAGCCGCCGAGCACGCTGCTGACCTGGCTGCCCAATCGCCTGATCCCGTTGATGCGGCGGGTGCAACCAGAGGCCGTGACCCATCGTGGCGATCAGCAAGCGCATGAGGACCCGAGCGCGCAGCTGGGTTGGCTCTACGTCGTGCGCAAGCTCATGCTGGCGATCGAACGCCGCAAGTTGCTGCGCGACGTGTTCCGTCGCAGCCGCAATGGCCGCATCGTGCTGTGCGACCGCTATCCGGCCGACGACGCGGGCACCGTCGACAGTGCCAGTTTCACGGACGAGGTCATCGCAGCGCAGCGATCGAAGTGGAAGCAGCAGGCCATGCGCTGGGAGACCGCCATCTACCGCGACCTGCCGGCCCCCGACATCGTGGTCGAGCTCACGGTCAGTCTCGACGACGCGATCCAGCGCAATCTCGGTCGCGACAAGCCCGGCCAGGACACGGATTACCTGCGCCGCCGCAGCAAGCTCGCGCACGAGTATCGTTTCCGCCGCGCCCAGGTCGTGCGGGTGCCAGGCGGCATGACCGAGGCCGAGACGCTGGCTTTCGTGCGGCGCGAGGTGTGGAGCCGGCTGTAGGCCGGCGTGTCATCGCGATTGGCTTTCGACCTGCTGTCGGCAGATTCGCCGGAGCTCGCGCAAGTAACGCCTGCCGACGGTCGCAACGATCATGCGTTTCGCCAATCGCATGACGCCGCTGCTGCCCTGGGCGCTGTGCAGACGAAAGCGCTGCTGCAATCCGATCTCGGCGTCGATCGCCGCCAACTCCAAGAACCCGCTGAACGCCTTGGCCGCCGCCGCGACGATCTCCGGATCGGGCCCTGACAGGAACCGGCGCAACGGGATGCCCCAGTTCAACAGGCCACACGAGACGAACAGCTTGGCCGCGGCCTCTTCTATCGGTGCCAGGTAGGGCCGCCCGACGTCGAAGATCACCAGGTCGCCGTCGGCGGGTCGTCCCTTGTCGTCGAGCAGCACGCCGATGTTGCGGACGTCGAGTCCCTTGAAGCTCAACGCTGTCGATTGGCTGCCATAGGGGCGTTCTTTGCACTTGAGAGCCGGCGACTTGCTGCCGGCCATCGGCAGCGCGCGCAGGAACGCGGTGGCAGCGGCCAGCACCCGTGGCAGCACGGTGGCGGCGACGGCGGGATCCTGACGCAGCAACTCGTCCGGCGTGGCAATTCGCAGAGCCGGATACGCCAACACGGTTGCGTCGGGCGCCTCGCCGATCACGGACACGACGCGAAGCCCACCTTGCTGCACGGAAGCCGCCCGCAGACAGCCGTCGCGTTCGTAGTCGAGCTGGTCGTGGTGGACCTTGCCACGGCGATCCACGAACTGCTTCAGGAACACGCGCTCCACCGGCGCTCCATTGCTGCCGTCGACGCTGGCAATCGCAACGCGCGACCAATTGCGTTGGCACACCGAGACCGGCCGCACCATGCAGGCGCTTCCCCTGAGGTTCACGCGCAAGGGCACGCCGATCTGTAGCAGGGACGGGTTTGTGCCGGGAGTCATGCTACTGCGGGCAGGGCCCAACGCGAGGATACTAGCAGCCGTGCAGAGTATCGATGACGGTGCGTGGAACGGGAAAGACACTAACAGCGACATGGATCAGGGCAGGTGAATGCTGTAGTGCCTAGTCACGGGTCGAACGTCGCTTGTTGAGCACGGTGCCGAGCACCCGGACGCCGCCGTCCTTCAAGATGTCGATGCCACGGTGCGCTTCGAGCAGGCGGCTCTTGCCGGGCGCCACGACGAACACCACGCCATCGCAGCTCCGCGCGTCGGCCAGCGCGTGGTCGGAGAGCTGCACCGCGGGTACGTCGACGACGACATACGAGAAGGAGCGCAGTGTCGTCAGCTCTCTGAACTCCGTGTCCTCGTCGGCGGGCAGGATGTGCAGGCGCTCGAGCGGAGTCGCGCGCACGGGCAGGTTCGCGGCTTCGGCCGACTCGTCGACCAAAGCGCGCGTGAGTCGCTGCTCGTTGAAGTCGCGATCCACGAGCAGAACGGGCCCGTCGCCACGGTTCGCGAGCTCGGCAGCGAGGAACGCCGCCACGCTCGTCACCCCGACGCCGCCCTTGCTGCTCGTCACGCCGAGCACGAGCGGTCGCCGGTCCGCGCCGATCTTTGCAGTGAGGCGCGCGACCATGAGCCGGCACTCGTGCGCGACACCGTCCGGCAGCGAGCCCTTCCACGGGTGCTTCCTGTCGCGCGCGTGGCCGAGCAAGCGACCCAGTAGCCGCGACGAAGGGATCGAAGCCAGCACGGGGACGCGCAAGCCGGCCTCGACGCTCTCGGGCGTGTGGAACGAGTCGTCGAAGTAGTCGAACAGGAACACGGTGCCCATCGCCGCGAATGCGGCAACGACGACGCCGATCAACACGATCCACTTGCGGCCGGGGCCGACCGGCACCAAGGGGCGGGTCGCCGCCTGGACCACCATGATGTTCGAGATCTTCTGGTCCTCGAGCGCGCGATCGATGCGCGCCTGCTCGACGCCCTCGAGATAGCGCGCACGGGTTGTTTCACCGAGCGTGATCTCCTGCTCGAGCGCCTTGAGCTCGCGCTCGTTGTGGTTCAGCACGTCGAGCCGCTTCCGAGCTGCCTCTTCCGTCGACAGCGCCGACGCCAGTTTGGATCTCAAGCCGACCAGCGCCGTCTGCTCGTTCAGTATGGCAAGCTGCAACTGGTGACGGTTCTCGTCTGCTCCCGTGGTGACCCAGGACCGGGTCTTCGGCTCCGCTTCGAGCAGACCCATGGTCGTCGCGATCCGCTCGCGCAGATTCTTGACCTGCCGGTCCTCGGCCGGGAATTGCGTCTGCAGCTGGTGCTCCTGCATCAGCATGTCGAACAGGTTGATCCGCATGTGGTCGGCGACCGGGTTCTCGTGCCCCCCGGTCTCCTGCATGACGCGCGTCGCCGGCAGCTTCTCGTACTCCTGTTGCAGCGCCGCGATCCGCGAAACGGCCGCGGCGATCGACGCATGGAGCTCCTCAGCCGCTTCCTCGCGCGATGCGACCATGGCGCCGATCGACCTGCGCTGTTCGTCGAGCGCGTAGATGTCGTTGTCGGCCCTGATCGTGTAGAGACGCTCGCGCAGTCCGCGCAGGCGCTCGTCCAGGCCGCTCAGCTGTTCGGCGAGGAACTCGTAGGCGCCCGGGGAGCGATGCACGGTCGCGTGCTTCTCGAGGTAGAGCTCGATCAGGCTCTCGAGGACCTGCGCGGCAACGGCCGGCTTCTCGTTCGAGTAGGTGAGGCGAATGATGTTCGACTCCTGCTCCCCGCTGACCTTCATGTTCTTGTCGAACTGGATCAGCGCAGCGTCCTCGGGCGTCAGAGTGCTGTCGGGATCGGTTGTCTCGTCGCCGAGGAACGGCATCGGTCCGAGCTTCTCGACGACGCGTCGCAGCAGGTCGAGACTCGACAGGATCGCGATTTCGGAGTGGATCTCGCTCTCGCGGGAGCGCAGCACACCGCCCGTACGGCCCGCGAGATCGATCGGCTCGACGGCGGCGCTGATCTTGACCAGGAGCTTGGCCTCGGACTGGAATTGCGGAGACCAGAGGATCACCGCAGCTGCGGTGAGACCGAGCAGCAACAGGAACACCGCGCTCGCCTTGCCGATGTGGCGCACGACGATTGCAGTGAGATCGTGCAGCGATCGGATGCCGACGGTGGGCCGCAGCGGGGGAATCGAGACGTTCATGTTGCCGGTCATTGCCCCGTCCCGATGCCGATCACGCCATTGCCGACCGGGTAACGCCAGAAGAGTTCGAGCTGCGGCACCATGTTCGTGATGTATTGCTTGACCCACTGGTTGACCTCGGCGATCCCAGTGCGCGGTACGAAGACCACGTCGAGCGGGCGGAGCTCGAACGGCGTCGCCGCTGCGCCCGCGAGCGTCGGTTCGAGGTCGACGAGATACCCGTGAGTGTCTTTGCCTTCCCGCCGGATCACGACGACCTCCGAGACATCACCTTCGCGGAAGTCCGGGCCGCCCGCGAACATGACCGCCTCGAGCACGGTCATCGACGGTGTCATCTCGTAGACGCCGGGCTTCAAGACCTGCCCGCTGACGAGAATCCTGCGATTCGGCCACGTGCGGACGATCACGTTGATCTCGGGATCCACGAGCTTGCCCGCGTAGCGTTCGAGCAGCTGCCCGCGCAGCGCCTCCGGGGTCCGCCCCGCCACTTCGATGTCGCCGATCAGCGGCAGCGAGATCTTGCCGTCCGGACGGACCTGCTGGTCCGTGTCGAGATTGGGCGTGTAGAAGAACTTGACCTCCAACCGGGACCCGGGTTCGAGCACCAGTGGCCCCTGCACCGGCGGTGGCACCGGCGTTTCGTTGGTGTGCAGCACGGGGTAGGGTGCTGGAGTGGAAGAGCACGAGCAGAACACCATCAGCAGCGCGGCTTGAAGGGCCAGCAGCGCTCTTTGCATGGGGCCGATGGAGTACGAGCGCGCTGACCATGCGCCCGAGGGATGGTTGCTGACCATTGGTTGAGGGATCTTAGCAGGGCATTTGGAAGTCGATCGCCGACTCGCGCAATTTGCTCCCACTTGTAGACTCACTCACAGGAGGGCCGATAGCTGCTCCGGATAATGCCGGATACTGCGAAGACCGACATGCGCATCCTGCTGATCTCCGAACCTGCTTCCGCTGGCGTCGGAAGACACGTCGTGGATCTCTCGCAGGGTCTGCTCGCGGCGGGCCACGACGTCCACCTCGTCTACTCGCCACGACGCATGGACGAGACGTTCGCATCGGACCTCCGTGCGATGAACGGGTTGAAGACCACCGTGATGGATCTGCGGCGCGCGCCGCACCCGTGTGATCTCGTTGCCGCGAGCCGACTTCGCGGCTTCCTGCGCCGCAACGCTCCATTCGACGTCGTGCACGGACAGAGCTCGAAGGGTGGCGCGCTCGCCCGCCTGGTTGCCCGGGGTTTCGCGGCCGTCGTCTACACCCCACACTGCGTGTTCACGATGAACCCCGACATCGGCCGCATCGGCGCGGCTGTCTTCGGTGGCATCGAACGGTGGCTCGGCCGGCGCAGCGACGCCCTGATCGCCGTCTCCGAGGACGAAGCCGCGCACCTGCGCGCGCTCGGGATCGATCCCGAGATCGTTCACTGCGTGCCGAACGGGCTGCACCCACCGCGCTGGCGCTCGCGCGACGAGGCGAGGGCCGAGCTCGGAATACGACCCGAGACGACGGTGGTCGGATTCCTCGGCCGGCTGTTGCACCAGAAGGACCCGCTGCTGCTCGTGCACGCCTTCGCGAAGCTGGCGCCTCGTCACCCGGACGCCGTGCTCGCCATCGCCGGCGACGGCCCGCTCGAAGCGGAGGCCCGCGAGGCCGTGCGCGCGCAGGGGCTCGGCGGGCGGGTCCTCTGGCTCGGCTTCCGCCGGCCTGTCGACGTGATGCCCGCGTTCGACGTGTTCGCGCTGCCGAGCCGTTACGAAGGCCTGCCCTACGTGCTGCTCGAGGCCGTTGCCGCGGGTCTGCCGATCGTTTCGACGCCGGTCGGCGGAACCGAGACGGTCATCGAGCGCGACAAGAACGGCATCATCACCGCGGCGACGACCGAGGACTTCGCGATTGGATTGAGCAGGTTGCTCGGCGATCGCACCCTGCGCGGGCGGATGGCTGCTTCGGCGCGCGAGAAGGCGGGACAGTTCACGATCGCGCGCATGGTCGATCGCACGCTCGACGTCTATGCGAGTGCCTGCGCCCGGCGTCGGTGCCGGAGCCGGCCGGCGTGACCGGTTGTCAGCTCGTACGCCCGGCAGTGACGTGTCTCACGCAGTAGACTTGTTCATGGTACTCGACCTCAGAAAGCTCCGGCGTGGCTCGGTTGCCGCGTTCGACGCGACGCTTTCCCGGCGGTGAACACGCCTTGATCGCGCCCATGATCCCGTCGTTGCTCCAGAAACTGATCTGGCTCACCATCGCGAGCAGCTTCTTCGTGATGTTCGAGCCAGCGCCGTGCGATGCGCTGCTCTGCACGACGTTGGTCGCAGCAGCCGTTGCGGGGCGCCACTACGTTCTGCCGCGCGTCGGGTTCGGGATCTATGCGAGCCTGTTCGTCGTGGTCCTGGCAAACCTCGTGTCGCTCGCGTTCGCCGAGCAGCCGGTCGCTGGACTGCGGTTCCTTGCGATCACGCTCTACATGTTCGCAGCCTTCCTGCTGTTCGCGGGGCTCATCGCAGTCGAAGGCCCGAAGATGGTCATACACCTGACGAACGCGCTCTGCGCGGCCGCCCTGGTCGCGGTCGCCGTCGGGCTCCTTGCGCAGTTCCGCCTGATCCCTCACGCCGAGATCTTCTTCCGCGACGAGTTCATGGTGCGCATCAAGAGCACGTTCAAAGATCCGAACGTGTTCTCGCCGTTCGTGGCCACCGCGCTCATGTTCTCGGTCTCGCGCGTGGTCGACGGGACGCGGGGCGCGAAGTGGGCCGCCGTGCTCATGATCCCGTTCGCGATCGGGGTCTTGCTCGCGTTCTCGCGCGGAGCCTGGGTGTTGCTCGCGATAGCGCTCTTCATCTTCCTATCTGTGCACATACTGATAGTGCGGCGCCCCGCGGCGCTTCGCCGAATCGCAGTCGCAGCGGCAGCCGTGCCTTTGATCGCAGTGCCGATCCTCGTGTACTTCCTGATGGCCACCCACAGCGGTACCTACCTGGCGGGGCGTTTGGGCCTGAAGAGCTACGACACCGAGGATCGATTCGTGAACCACGTCGCTGCGATCCAAGTGGGCCTCGAGAACCCGCTCGGAATCGGACCGGGCATGTATTCGCCGGCCCGCGGTCTGATGGCCGTGCACAACCTCTACATCCGCCTTTTCGTCGAGAACGGCTTGCTCGGCCTCGTGGCGTTCCTGTGTTTCCTGGGCTGCGTAATCTGGCGGATGACGCGTGGCATCCTCGCCCGCGGCGAGAACGCTGGAACCTACGCCTGCTGTCTCGCCATTCTCATGGGCACGCTGGTCGAGAGCTGCATCATCGACACGCTGCACTGGCGGCACCTGTTCCTGGTCTTGTCGATCCCGGTCGGTCTGTGGCTCTATGAGTCGCGCCAACGTGCCGAGGTCTTGCAAATGGACCGGCCGGAGCCCGACGCACTCGAGCGGGTTCCAGCAGCGAGCGGAACAGCGTAGCGTAGCGCCGGGGGAGGATTGCCCATGGTCCCGCCGCTGCTACAGAAATTCATCTGGCTCACGGTCGCGAGCAGTTTCTTCGTGAGGTTCGAGCCTGCGCCGTGCGACGTTCTGCTCGGCCTGACGTTGATCGTCGCGGCTGCAGCCGGACGTCACTACGTACTGCCCCGCGCCGGGTTCGGGATCTATGCCAGCCTGTTCGTCTTGATGCTGGCCAACCTCGCGTCGCTCACCTTCGCAGGGGATCCAGTCTACAGCTTGCGGTTCTTCTCGATCACCGCCTACGTGGTCGCGAGCTTCCTGTTGTTCGTGGGGCTCATCGAAGTGGACGGGCCGAAGATGATCACGCACCTGGCGAACGCGCTGTGCGCGGCCGCCCTCGTCGCGGTCGTCGTCGGGCTGCTCGCTCAGTTCCACCTGATCCCGAACCCGCGGCTCTTCTTCCGCGACGAGGCCATGCTGCGCATCAGGAGCACGTTCAAGGATCCGAACGTGTTCTCGCCGTTCCTGGTCACGGCGTTCATGTTCTCGCTCTCGCGCGTGGTCGACGGCGGCCGGCGGGCGACGCTGGCCGCCGCGCTGATGATCCCGTACGCGGTCGGCATCCTGCTCGCGTTCTCGCGCGGAGCCTGGGTGATGCTCGGGACCTCTCTCTTCGTCTTCCTCGTTGCGCACGTGGTCGTCGTGAGGCGCCAGGCGGCCCTGAGCCGGCTCACCCTCGCCGCGTCACTCGTGCCCCTGGTCGTGGTTCCGGTCCTCGTGTGCCTGGTCGTGGCCACCGACAGCAGTCACTACCTGGCGGGGCGGCTGGGCTTCACGACGTACGACACTTCGCAGCGATTCACGAACCACGTCGCAGCGATCCAGTTGGGCCTCGAGAACCCGCTCGGAATCGGACCGGGCATGTACTCGCCAAGGCGCGGGCTGATTGCCGTGCACAGCCTCTATATCCGCCTCTTCGTGGAGAACGGCGCTGTCGGCCTCGTCGCGTTCTTGTGCTTCCTGGGCTGCGTCGTCTCGCGGACACTGCGAGGCGTTCTCGCGCGCGGCGAGAACGCTGGAACCTACGCCTTCTGTCTGGCCATCCTGATGGGCATCCTCGTGGAGAGTCTGGTCATCGACACGCTGCACTGGCGGCACCTGTTCCTGGTCATGGCGATCCCGGTCGGTCTGTGGCTCCACGAAGCGCGCCAAGCCGCCGAGGGCCTGGAAACCGACAGACCGCAGGAGCCGGACGCACTGGCGCCGGTTCCCGTAGCTGGCGGGAGCGAGTAGCCAGCGCCCGAGCAAACTTCGCGCGGGCTGGTGCAGTAGTTCCCATCGCCGCGCGGCGACCCACGAACCAGCGGAACCTCGCATCCAGCCGCCCGATCGCGGCGACGTTCTCAGTAGCGCAAGAACAGCGGTTGGCCGCCGAGAGTGATGTCCTGCCCGCTGATCGCCGAGACCGGCCGGCCATAGATGTCGGACACGGTCTGCACGTTGGCTGCCAGCAACCCGCTCTCGAGCGAAGTCAGCGCCAGCGTCACGGATTGCGCGGGCTCGACCCAGGCCAGGATGCGGCTCCCCGTCGCGCCGACGACCGCGAACTCGAACACGAAGACGTTCGGAGTCGGATGTCGCAGCTCGACGAACGAACAGCCCTTCAGATGCGACAGCATCGTGATGTAGGCGACGTAGGCCGGCAGCGGATGGCCTGGATCATTCGTCCCGGCGCTGTAGGAACGCAGCCCGAAGTGGTGCTCCGCGTAGCCGGCGTCGTTGCCGCGGTTCTTGTAGTTGTACCAGTAGAGCCGCGTGATGCCGTTGGCGATCGCGAGCGCGTGGAACTTCACGAGATAGATGGCGGCGTAGTCGAGCGTCGCGCCGCGCACCGGTTCTCGCGTCGCCGGGAAGCCGAAGAACGCGTTCGGATCCGTGGGGCCTCGAGCCGGCACGCCGCACTCACCGAACCAGAAGAAGTGCGTGGTATGGCCCGCGCTGCTCATGCGGGTCCTGATGTCGGCGATGTGTCCGGGCAGCCACCCTTCCGGTGTAGGGAAGTCGGGCCACTCGTAGACGTCGTGTGCCAGCCCGTCGTAGTAGTCGCGGAACGCCTGGCTCGCGAACAACTGCTCGAACTGGGCCATGCGTTCGCCGCGTGTGCTGTAGGCGAACTTGACGTTCGGGTTGATGGCGTCGGCCTCGGCGCGCAGCCTCGTCATCTTGGCCAACAGGTTCGAGAAGTAGTGCGACTGCTGGTACGGAGTCCCACCGCCGTTCTCCTCGAGTCCGGCCTGCCAGTACTCGACGTGGGTTGGTTCGGCCTGCAGCAGCGTCGCGAACCTGGCGCCGATCTGGTCGAGCTGGGCGCTTCCGATCGGTTGCGTGTCGATGCTGTCCCACGGATCGCTGCTGATCAGCGGCATCTCGGTGTGGCCGGCGCGCCTTCGCTCTTCGATGGTGCCTGCCCACGCTGCGGCGGACTGCGACCAGTGCTTGGTCTTCAGGTGCACGCCGAGAACACGCGGACCCGAACCAGCCCAGAGATACGGATCCTCCTCGAAGCCTTGGACCAACCCGAATGGTGACGTCTCGTCGACGGTCGGCGGTTCGGATGGCGGCGGCGGCAGCACGGCAAACCCATACACCGAGCTCGGGAATCCGGCCGCCTGCGGCGAGAACGCGACTCGGGGCTCGGTCGACGTGAACACGAGGCCATAGAACCCGGGAGCGATCGACGGGCTCTGGATCGTCGTCGGGGTTCCTGACACCGGAATCGCCTCGCCGAGCGGTTGCCGGTGCTCATCGACCCACTGACACGTGACCGGCGCCGTGGACGCCGTCTCGCCCACGACGTGAACATCGACCTGGAAAAGCGCTCCAGGTGGGTGGGTATGCCAGATGTTGGCGTCGCGGATGACGACGCCCAGCTCGTCGGGCACTACAGCGGGGGCGCCAGAGGAGCGAGGGGAGCACGAGGCCTCCGCGATCAGCAGCGCAGCCAGACCGGCGCACGCCGATCCACGCATGGGAGGCATCGAGCACGGACGCCGGGACCCGCAGTCTCGGTCGAGGCAGATCATCTTGGCGGCACCTTAGTGAGTGCGCGCCAAGGCCCGCAGTCGGGATCAATACCGCAAGAACAGCGGCCGGCCCTCTAGGGTGATGTCCTGCGCGCTGATCGCCGAGACCGGCCGGCCGTAGATGTCGGACACGGTTTGCACGTTGGCTGCCAGCAACCCGCTCTCGAGCGAAGTCAGCGCCAGCGTCACGGCTTGTGCCGGCTCGACCCAGGCCAGGATGCGGCTCCCCGTCGCGCCGACGACCGCGAACTCGAGCACGAAGACGTTCGGAGTCGGATGCCGCAGCTCGACGAACGAGCAGCCCTTCAGATGCGACAGCATCGTGATGTAGGCGACGTAGGCCGGCAGCGGGTGTCCCGGATCATTCGTGTCGACGCTGTAGGAACGCAGCCCGAAGTGGTGCTCCGCGTAGTCGACGTCGTTGCCGCGGTTCTTGTAGTTGTACCAGTAGAGCCGCGTGATGCCGTTGGCGATCGCGAGCGCGTGGAACTTCACGAGGTAGGTGGCGGCGTAGTCGAGCGTCGAACCAGGCACCGAAGAGCCGCTCGACGGGTAGCCGAAGAACGCATTCGGGTCGTTGGTCCCTCGAACCGGCAGACCGCACTCGCCGAACCAGAAGAAGTGCGTCGCATGGCCCGCGTTGATCATGCGGGTCTTGATGTCGGCGATGTGTCCGGGCAGCCACCCTTCCGGAGTCGGGAAGTCGGGCCACTCGTAGACGTCGTGCGCCAGCCCGTCGTAGTAGCTCCCGAACGCCTGGCTCGCGAACAACTGGTCGAACTCGGTCATGTGGTCGCCGCGCGTGCTGTAGGCGAACTTTGTGCTCGGGTTGATGGCGTCGGCCTCGGCGCGCAACCTCGTCATCTTGGCCAGCAGGTTCGAGAAGTAGTTCGACTGCTCGTAGGGAGTCCCGCCGCCGTTCTCCTCGCGACCGGCCTGCCAGTACTCGACGTTGGTCGGTTCGGCCTGCAGCAGCGTCGCGAACTTGGCGCCGATCTGGTCGAGCTGGGCGCTGCCGATCGGCTGCGTGTCGACGCTGTCCCACGGAGCGCTGTCGATCAGCGGCATCTCGGTGTGTCCGGCAAGCGTTCGATCTTGGATGTTCGAAGCCCACGATCCCAAGGACTGGAGCCAGGTCTTGCTCTTCAGGTGGACGCCGAGAACACGCGGGCCCGAACCAGCCCAGAGATACGGATCGTCGACGAAGCCCTGGACCAGACCGAATGGCGACGTCGGTTCGATTGCCGGTGTTCCGGATGGCGGGGTCGGGAGCACCGCGAATCCGTACACCGCGCTCGGGAATCCGGCCGGCTGCGGCGGGAACGAGGCTTCGGGGTTCGTCGAAGTGAACACCAGGCCATAGAACCCGGGAGCGATCGACGGGCTCTGGATCGTCGTCGGGGTTCCCGACACCGGGATCGCTGCGCCGATCGGCTGCCGGTGCTCATCGACCCACTGACAGCTGACCGTGGCAGCTAGCGATGAGCTGCCCACGACGTGGACGCTGACCTGGAACAATCCTCCAGGTGGGTGAGAGTGCCAGATGTTGCTGTCCGTGATGACGACGCCGAGCTCGCCGGAGTCCTTGGGCGAGGAGCATGCGGTCACGATCAGCAAAGAGCAGAGGCCGGCGAGCGCCGGTCCATGCATGCGGATGATGGCCAACCGACGCGCCGCGCCCGATGGATCGTGACAGACCATTTGACGGGACTCCTATCGACTGCACGTCCTTACGTGAAGGTTACGGGGCACTGCCACGGCCCGCAGCCGGGCTCAATACCGTAGGAACAGCGGCCTGCCGTCGAGAGTGATTTTCTCATTGCTGATCGCTGAAACCGGCCGGCCATAGATGTCGGACACGGTCGCCACTTTGGAGGCGAGCAATCCCTTCTGCAGAACAGTCAGCGCCAGCGTCGCGGACTGCGCGGGATCGATCCAGGCCAGGATCCGGCGCCCCGTCGTGCCATCGACCGCGAACTCGAAGACGAAGACGTTGGGAGTCGGATGCCGCAGTTCGACGAACGAGCAGCCCTTCAGGTGCGCGAGCATCGTGACGTAGGCCACGTAGGCCGGCAGCGGGTGTCCCGGATCCCCCGACGTGGCGCTGTAGGAGCGCAGTCCGAAATGGTGCTCCGCGTAGTCGATGTCGTTGCCGCGGTTCTTGTAGTTGTACCAGTAGAGCCGCTTGATCCCGTTGGCGATCGCCAGCGCGTGGAACTTCACGAGGTAGTTGGCGGCGTAATCGAGGCTGCAACCGGGTACGCGTGACTGCTTTGCCGGGTAGCCGAAGAACGCGTTCGGATCGTTGGTCCCTCGAACCGGGATCCCGCACTCGCCGAACCAGAAGAAGTGTTTGGCGCAACCCGCCGCGAGCATGCGAGTCCTGATGTCGGAGATGTGTCCGGGCAGCCACCCCTCGGGAGTGGGGAAGTCGGGCCACTGGTAGACGTCGTGCGCCAGCCCGTCGTAGTAGTCGCCGAACGCCTTGCTCGCGAACAACTGCTCGAACTCCACCATGTTGTTGCCGCGCGTGCTGTACGCGAACTTCACTGCCGGACTGATTGCGTCCGCCTCGGCTCGCAGCCTCTTCATCTTGGCCAGCAGGTTCGAGAAGTAGTTCGACTGCTCATATGGATTCCCGCCGCCGTTCTCCTCGCGGCCTGCCTGCCAGTACTCGACCTTTGGCTCGGCCTTCAACAGCGTCGCGAACTTCGCGGCGATCAGGTCGAGCTGGGCGTTCCCGATCGGCTGCGTGTCGACGCTGGCCCACGGATCGTTGTTGATCAACGGCATCTCGGTGTGGCCGTTCCGCGGTCGCTCGCGGATGCTCGAGGCCCACGAATCCGCAGCCTGATTCCAAGACTTCGTCTTCAGGTGGATGCCGAGCACGCGCGGTCCCGATCCGGACCACAGATACGGGTCCTTGATGTTCGCTTGCACCATCCCGAATGGTGAGGCCGGGTCGATCATTGGCGTCCCGGACGGCGGTGGCGGGAGCACCGCAAAGCCGTAGACGGCGCTAGGGAAGCCAGCGGGCTGCGGCGTGAACGCGACCTTGGGGTTGGTCGACTGGAACACCAGGCCATAGAACCCCGGCGCAGTCGACGGGCTCTGGATCACCTGCGGCTTGTCCGACACCGGGATCGCCTCACCGAGGGGCTTGCGATGCTCATCGACCCACTGACAGGTGACCGCGGAAGCCGGCACGGCATCGCCTGCGACGTGAACGCCTACCTGGAAGGCGCTGCCCGGCGGATGGGTCCGCCAGACATCCGTGTCGGTGATCACGATGTCCAGCTGCGTGGTACCAGGCTCCGTCGCCTTGGGGGATTGCCTCTTCTGCGCGATCGCCGAGGCAGCCACGACGATGACGCAGGCCACGAAACGAAGGCGGTTGGTACTCATCGCGCGAATCCTCGACATGGAGAGACCGAGGATACGCCGCTCGGCTTGGTCCTGCACTGGCCCCAAGGAAACGTCGCAGCGGGGCTGGCTGCGCGTTTCGCTGGAGTTCGGTCCCCGCGTTGCGACGTTCGGTATCACGTGAGCCTGGTCGCCTCGCGGGCGAGCAGGCTCAGAATCGCAAGTAGACGAGCCGGTCGTCGAGGGTGATGTTCTGCCCGTTGATCGCCGAGAGCGGCCGGCCATACATGTCGGTGACGGTCTGCACGCTGGCCGCGACCAGCCCGGGCTGTACCGAGCTCAGCGGCAGCGTCACGGATTGCGCGTGGTCGACCCATGCCAGGATCCGGCGCTCTTGCGTGCCATTCACCGCGAACTCGAACACATAGACGTTCGACCCGGCCCTCAGGTCGACTATCCGGCACCCCTTCAGGTGCGACAGCATCGTGATGTAGGCGACGTAGGACGGCAGCGGATGCCCTGGATCGTTCGACACACTGCTGTAGGTACGCAGCCCGAAGTGGTCCTCCGCGTAGTCGACGCTGCCAGCGCGATTCTGGTAGTTGTACCAGTAGATGCGCGTGATTCCGTGCGCGAGCGCCAGCACGTGCAACTTCACCATGTATCTGGCGGCGTAGTCGAGCGTCGCACCCGGTATCGCAGTCTGGCTCGACGGGTAGCCGAAGAATGCCTGCGGATCGTTCGTCCCGCGCACCGGGATGCCGCACTCCCCGAACCACAAGAAGTGCCCACCGAGTCCCGCGCTGACCATGCGCGTCCTGATGTCGGAGATGTGTGAGGGCAGCCACCCTTCCGGCGTCGGGAAGTCGGGCCACTTGTACGGGTCTTGAGCCAGCCCGTCGTAGTAGAGGGCGAACGCCTGGCTCGCGAACAGTTGCTGGAACTCCCCCATGTCTTCGCCGCGCGTGCTGTAGACGAACTTGACATCCGGGTTGATGGCATCCGCCTCGGTGCGCAATCTGCTGATCTTGGCCAACAGGTTCGAGAAGTAGTGCGACTGCGCGTAGGGATTGCCACCGCCGTTCTCCTCACGGCCGACCTGCCAGTACTCGACGTGGCTCGGTTCGTATCGCAACAGCGTCGAGAACTTGGTCGCGATCTGATCGAGTTGGGCGTTCCCGATCGGCTGCGTGTCGATGCTGTCCCACGGACTGTTGCTCACCAACGGCATCTCCGTGTGGCCGCCTATCATTCGCTGGCGCATGGCCGTGGTCCACGCGGTAGGCGTGTGACTCCAAGTCCGCGTCTTCAGGTGGATGCCGAGGACGCGCGGACCCGATCCGGACCAGAGATACGGGTCCTCTCTGTTGCCATGCACCATCCCGAACGGTTGGGTTTCGTCGGGCTCCGGCAGTCCTGATGGCGGCGGTGGCAGCACCGCGAATCCGTACACAGCGCTCGGGAATCCGCGCGGCTGCGGCAGGAACGCCATCAGGGGGTTCGGCGACGTGAACACCAGGCCATAGAAACCCGGACCAGTCGATGGGCTCTGGATCGCGATCGGTGTGTTCGACACGGGGATCAGCGGGCCGAGCGGCTGACGATGCTCATCGACCCACTGGCAATTGACCAGGGATCCTTGCAGAGGGTCGCCTTGGACACTGACGTTGACAGCGAAGAAGGCACCGGGCGGATGCGTGCGCCAGAAGTCGGCGTCGACGATGACGGGCGTTACGTCGATGTTGCCGGTCTGGCATCTCAGAGAGATGCCGGACCCGGCCAACGCGACAGCGAAGGTGACGAGACGGAGATTCGGGTGCATGGGTGCAAGCGACGCCCCTGAGGGAGACCGAGGAACCTCGAAGCTTCTCACGAAGTGGGGAATGATCAAGTGGGACAGCGCGGAGGGCGGCCCGTTGACGGTGTGGCGCAACCAGCCGAAGCCATCCTGCCAGCGATGTTTGGACCGCACTTGGTGGCATGCGCGCGCGGGTTCGCGCACTGCGCCGCTCTTCATCCTGCGCTCTCGGCCGCGACGTCGCGCTGGTGGCAACCACTCGATCAGCCGCCGACTTCGTTGTTCAGAAACGCAAGTACACGAGCCGGTCGTCGAGCGTGATGTTCTGGCCGCTGATCGCCGCGAACGGCCGGCTATACATGTCGGAGACGGTCTGCACGCTCGACGCGAGCAAGCCGCTCTTCAGCGCAGTCAGCGCCAGCGACACCGTCTGCGCAGGATTCACCCAGGCCAGGATGCGACGCTGCGTCGTGCCATCCACCGCGAACTCGAACACGAACACGTTCGAGCTCGGGTGCCGGAGCTCGACGAACGAACAACCCTTCAGGTGCGACAGCATCGTGATGTAGGCGACGTAGGCCGGGAACGGGTGTCCCGGATCGCTCGACGACGTGGTGTAGCTGCGCAGGCCGAAGTGGTGCTCCGCGTAGACGATGTCGTTGCCGCGGTTCTTGTAGTTGTACCAGTAGAGCCGCCTGATCCCGTTGGCGATCGACAGCGCGTGCACCTTCACCATGTACTTCGCGTAGTAGTCGAGCGTCGCGCCCGGCACCTCGGCATGGGTCGACGGATAACCGAAGAACGCGCTCGGATCGTTGTGGCCTCGCGCCGGCAGACCGATCTCACCCCACCACAAGATGTGGTTGACACACCCCGCGTTGTTCAAGCGAGTCCTGAGGGACGAGACGTGTCCGGGCAGCCAGCCTTCCGGAGTCGGGAAGTCGGGCCACCTGTACGGGTCTTGCGCCAATCCGGAGTAGAAGCTGCGGAACGCCTGGCTCGCGAACAGCTGCTCGAACTCGGGGTAGTCGAACGAGTGCGTGCTGTAGAGGAACTTGACGTTCGCGTTGATGGCGTTGGCCTCGATGCGCAACCTCGTGATCTTGGCCAACAGGTTCGAGAAGTAGTAAGCCTGCTGATAAGGGCTCCCGTCGTTCTCCTCGCGGCTGGCCTGCCAGTGCTCGACCTGGTTGGGTTCGGCTTGCAGAACGTTCCGGAACTTCGTGCCTATCGAGTCGAGCTGCGTGGTCGCGATCGGCTGCGTGTCGACACTGTCCCACGGCGAATCGCTGATCAGCGGCATCTCGGTGTGGCCTCCAGCCGTGATCGCGTGGATCTCGTTGGCCCACGAGGACACGGACTGCTGCCAGGTCTTGGTCTTCAGGTGAAGGCCGATGACGCGGGGGCCCGAACCGGCCTTCAGATACGGATCGTCGATCCTGGCCTGGATCATGCCGAAGGGTGAACTCGGCTCGACGACCGGCGTCCCGGTCGGTGCGTTCGGCAGCACTGCAAAGCCGTACACGGCGCTCGGAAATCCGGCCAGCTGCGGCACGAACCTGACAGCGGGATCCGGCGACGTGAACACGAGGCCATAGAAACCCGGATCGGCCGATGGGCTCTGGATCGCGGTCGGGGTCGTCGACACCGGGATCAGCGAGCCGAGCGGCTGGCGATGCTCGTCGACCCATTGGCAGTGGACCGTAGAACCGCGCAACGGGTCGCCCGAGACGCTCACGTTGACCGTGAAGAGAGAACCCGGTGCATGCGTTCGCCAGAGGTTGCTGTCGCTGATGACGGGGTCGAGGTCGATCGGGGCGCTGCTGCCACCGCTGATCACGGTCAGCGTGACCGGCACCGTCAAGTAGATGACGCTCGCCGTTGCTGCGTTGCGGAACGCGACCTCCGCGTCGTGCGTGCCCGCCGGCAGGCTCGCCGTCAGGCTTGCATCGAGTCTGACCGTGAACGCGAGCGACTGTCCGGCGCCGAGTGTGCCGCTGCCAGGACTCGTGACGCTGACCCACGGCTGAGTCACCACGCGCTCGTACGACAACGCGGCGGTGCCGGGGTTCGACCAGGTGTAGGCCTGCGACGACGGCGTGAAGGGGCCACCCACAGGACCACTCGCCGCGATGCCGGTCGCGCCAGTACTCGTGGTCTTCCCAGTACAACCGGACAATGCGAGGGGAAAGGAGAGCAGAGTCGCCGTCCAGACGGCCATGCGATGATTCGCTGTCACGACGCGCCTCTTCACGTTGGGTTCTCGTCTCCCCTGCTCGCTATCGACGAAGAGTGGCGTCACATGCACGGGCGGTCGCTGCGACGACGCGTCGCCGTCGCACATCTCTTGATGGCATGGTTGCGCTCCATTGGCGATGCATGCCTCGTTCTGATTCCGACCGAGACGCCGCACGCCCGCGAAGCCAGTGACGCGCCTCGCGGGCGACTCCGGTCACAGCCGCAGGTAGAGCGGCATGCCGCCGAGCGTGATGTTCTGGCCGCTGATCGCCGGAACCGGGCGACCATAGATGTCCAACACGCTCTGCACGCTGCTGGCCTGCAACCCGCTCTTCACTGCATTCAGCGCCAGAGTCGCGTTCTGCGAGGGATTGACCCAGGCCAGGATGCGGAGTTGCGTCGTGCCGATCACCGAGAACTCGAACACCCAGACGTTGGAGCTCGGGTGCCGCAGCGCGACGAACGAACAGCCCTTCAGGTGCGACAGCATCGTGATGTAGGCGACGTAGGCCGGGAGCGGGTGTCCCGGGTCGCTCGACGAGGTCGTGTAGCTGCGCAGTCCGAAGTGGTGTTCCGCGTACGTGACGTCGTTGCCGCGGTTCTTGTAGTTGTACCAGTAGAGGCGCGGGATCCCGTTGGCGATCGACAGCGCGTGCACCTTGACCAGGTACTTCGCGTAGTAGTCGAGCGACGCACCCGGCACATAGGCGGACGTCGCGGGATAGCCGAAGAACGCGTTCGGATCGTTGGTCCCTCGGGCTGGCAAACCGACTTCACCCCACCACAAGAGGTGGTTGGCACACCCCGCGTTGTTCAGGCGGGTCCTGAGATCCGAGATGTGTCCCGGCAGCCACCCTTCCGGAGTCGGGAAGTCGGGCCACCGGTACGGGTCTTGTGCCAACCCGGAGTAGTAGTCGCGGAACGGCTGGCTCGCGAACAACTGTTGGAACTCGGGCAGGTCGAAGGCGTGCGTGCTGTAGAGGAACTTGACGTCCGGGTTGATGGCGTTGGCCTCGGTGCGCAACCTCGTGATCTTGGCCAACAGATTCGAGAAGTAGTAGGACTGCTGATAAGGGGTCCCGTCGTTCTCCTCGCGGCTGGCCTGCCAGTACTCGACCTGGTTCGGTTCGGCCTGCAACGCGTTGCGGAACTTGGTGCCGATCTGGTCGAGCTGCGTGGTCGCGATCGGCTGCGTGTCGATGCTGTCCCACGTAGTGTCGTTGATCAACGGCATCTCGGTGCTGCCTGCAGCCGTGATCGCGTGGATCTCAGACGCCCACGAGGAGACGGACTGCTGCCAGGTTTTGGTCTTCAGGTGGAGGCCGATGACGCGCGGGCCCGATCCTGCTCGCAGATGCAGATCGTTGGTCTTGCCTTGGATCAGCCCGAACGGCGACGTTTCCTCGATTACCGGCGTTCCGGACGGCGGATTCGGCAATACCGCAAACCCGTACACCGAGCTCGGGAAGCCGCGCGGCTGCGGCAGCCAGCTGACTTGTGGATTGGGCGACGTGAACACGAGGCCATAGAACCCCGGGCCGGTCGACGGGCTCTGGATCGCCGTCGGCGTCGTCGACACGGGTATCAGCGAGCCGAGTGGCTGACGATTCTCGTCGACCCATTGGCAGTGGACCGGGGTTCCATGCAACGGGCCGCCCGAGACGCTCACGTTGACCGTGAAGAAGGAGCCCGGTGGATGCGTGCGCCAGATATTGGTGTCCGTGACGACGGCGTCGAGGTTGATCGGGCCAGTGACCGCGGTCAGCGTGACCAGCACGGTCGCGTAGACCACGCTCGTATTAGGGTCGAGGAACTTGACGTCGGCGGTGTAGATGCCCCACGGCAAGCTGGCTGCCTGGCTTGCATTGATCGAGACCGTGAACGCCAGTGACCGTCCAGCAGCGAGAGTGCCAGTGGCAGAACCCGTCGCGGTCACCCACGGCTGCGACACCACGCGCTGGTACGACAGCGACGTGGGACCGGGATTCGTCCAGGCGTAGGCCTTCGACATCGGGGTGAACGGTCCCCCTGCCCAGCCACTGACCGCGAAGCCGGCGGGCGGCGTCAGTACTGACGCTATGTCCAGGACGGGATTCGATTGACTGCACAATCCCACGGAGAACAGGACCAGCGCCGCCGTACAGGCGACTGCCCTTGGTTGATTCTCGTTCATGACGCGGCGTTCGGTGTTGAGTTTGTCTGACAGCTTCGCCGGGAGGGCTATGGAAAAGCGCAGTCACATGCACAGCCGGCAGCCGCAACACGGCGTCGCCGCTGCAGAGCTCTCGGTGGCCTTGGTGGCATGGACGCGCGCCAATGGTGACGCATGCCTGGTCTTGATCATCGAGTCGATACCGCACTTACGCGGAACGAGGCACATTGGGACAGGGCAAAGGAACCAAATTGCTGCGATGCATCGTGCTGTAATGCACATTTGCACCCGCCCGCGCACTCGTTGTGACCAAGCCGCCGCGTCCATGCCCGCGACATACCGAGCGTTGATAGTTCTCCACAACATTCGACTGCAGGGCGCGGAAGAGCCGCGCACGTCCACTCCCTCGCCACCTATGCGACCGCAGCGGCGCCAGTCAGCTACCTTGCACATCAGGCAATGATCGGTGCGCAGCATGTCGTGCAGGCCGGCTGCCATGGTTGCTGCCGCCTGAGGCGCGACGGTCAATTCGGGCGAGCAGCCGCGTCGGAGCGCGCTTCGTTCGAGCGGCGACGACGCCACCTCTGCCACTTCGGCCAGAGCCACATCACGTAGCCGCTGCTCGCGAGATACAGCAGGATCAGAGCGACCGCGGGCATGCCCCAGTCGTGCATGGCGTCGCACCAGAGCGACCCGTCGTGCAGCCGTTCGAGCCAGTCGCTGCGCCGCGGTTTCGGACCCGAAGTGCGAAGCGTGGTCGCGCAGACCTGCACCTCGAGATCGTCGTGCTTGCTGACCACCTTGTGCACGCGATGCGAGGGCCGGAAGTCGACGCGTGCGATGTCCTCTTCGCTACGAAACTGCGGCAGACCGAGCGCGAACACCGCACCGTAGACCGCGGCGAGCGGTTGCAGCTTCTCGGGTGGTCCCGCGGCGCCCCGTACGACAGCGGGCTGCAGCCAGTCGCAGTTCTTCTTCTGCAACAGCAAGAATCCGCTCGCTGCGGTCACGATGAGCACGAGGCCGGCCGTGACGCCCAACCAGCGATGGAACAACCAGAGGGTCCGGAAGACGGTCACGGGTGGAAGGATGGCGAACGGCCACCCGCGACGCCACTACCGCGGGCGTGCGACGACGCGCGGCACGCGCAGCAGTTCACTGCCGTCCTGGGTCGCCGCGGCATAGGGGAACGTCTGGTTCGAAGCCGCGGCCCCACAGCGACCCCGCTTGTCCAGCGCGATGAAGCAGACGTCGAGCGCATAACCGCGCGGATCGACGCGGGAGATGCGGTGGATCGCCTCTTCGCACGCTTGCTGCGGCGCCAGGCCTTGGCGCATCAACTCGACGATCAGGAACGACGCGCAATGACGCATCACGTTCTCGCCGAGACCGGTTGCCCCGGCGGCCCCGACTTCGTCGTCGACGTAGAGTCCGGCGCCCAGGATCGGAGAATCGCCGACGCGGCCCGGCAGCTTGCCCCCGGCGCCGCTGGTCGAGCAGCCGCCGGCGATGTGCCCTTCGGCATCGAGGATCAGCAGCGCGATCGTGTCGTGACCACCGCGGTCGGGTTCGCCGCGTTTCTGCGCGACCCAGGCGTCCTTCTTCGCTGCGAGGTCGCTCGTGTCGGCGGATTCGAGGCCCTGTTCGAGGGCGAACCAGCGAGCGCCTTCGCCGACCAGCATCACGTGCTTCGTCTTGTCCATCACGCGACGCGCCGCGGTGATCGGATGCACGATGCCCTCGAGCCCCGCCACGCTGCCGGCGCGGCACCCGGGCCCGTCCATGATGCAGGCATCGAGCTGCGGATAACCCGCGGCGTTGGGCCGGCCGCCGAGTCCGACCGAACCATCCGAGCTCAGCCGCTCGATCTCGCGGATGCCCGCCTCCACGGCATCGAGGCGCGATCCTCCGTTGCGCAGCGTGTTGAGCGCATGCTCGTTCGCGATCTGGCCGAACGGCCACGTCGAGATGATGCGCGGTCGGACCGGGGCCGTGGTGGTCTCTGGCGTGCCGGCGCACGATCCGATCGAGAGCAGGGCGGCGAGCGAGGCGATGCGCGCGGCGCAGGCGAGACGCGGTGACGTCGGCGGGAGCATGATCGCGGCAAGACTAAGCGGTGCGTCAGCTCCGCCGCGACCGATCACCGCCACCGCTGCCGGTTACACGCCGAGGAACACCCGCAGGCCCGTGCTGAGATCACCGAGGTTCAGCATCGGCCCGCCGCTCGCGGACAGCAGCAGCGTCTGGGCGGTCAGCTCGAGCCCGATCAAGTATGGCTGCGCCGGCAGGGCCAGCGGGGCGCTCCAGGCTCCCGTGCCCGAGGTCATTCCCGCATAGTCGATGAACGCCGTCAGCAGGTCGACGTGGATCGTGCAGGAGCCGATCGGCACGGAGCTCGGCGGGCCCATGCTGAGTGCCAGGAACACGGGCGCGTTCGCCAGCGCGGCGGCGAGGCTGAACTGCATCGTGGTGCCGACCACCGGCGACGTGGCCGCGAGCACTGGAGGCGTGCCCGTGGCGCAGCCGGTGCCGACGACCTGGGTTCCGGCCAGCGGCAGTCTCGCGAGATAGACGCCGCGTCCGTGCGTCACGCACAGCAACTCGCGGTCGTTCTTCCAGACGAGCTGATCGATGCAGACGTTCACGGGACCGCCCGCGACCGGCGCCCACGAAGCGCCGCCGTTCGTGCTGTGGAAGAGGCCGAGGTCCGTCGCGACGAACAGCAGGTCGTGCAGCACAGGGTGCATCACGACCCAGCTCACGGGCAGGTCCGGCAACGAGCTGGTGCCGCTGCCGTCGATCGTGTGCCACGTGAGCCCGTTGTCGAGCGTCTCCCAGAGGTTGTCCGGCGTGTAGCCCATGAAGCTCAGGATCACGCGATTGTGGTTGCTCGGATCGATCGCGATGCTGCTGACCCAACGGTCGGGCAACAGCCCACCGGTGCTGTCGACCAACGTCCACACGGGAGCGACCGCCGTGCCGTTCGCGGTGCGATAGACCTCGCCGTCGTTGTGACCGGCCCAGACGATGTCCGAGTTGCCGAGCGCGATCTGGGCCGTCGAGAGGTTGCAATACGGATTGTCGGAGAAGTGGTCCTGCGGGATCGGGGTGATCGTCGGGCAGCTGCGCGGCGGCTTGATCTGCACCCATGTCGGCGGGTTGCCGGTCTTCACGTTGTTCGTGCGCCACAGCGCGCGCCCGCAAGCGAGCATGCGGCCCTGGTTGTTCGGATCGAGCAGGAAGTATGGCGCGAAGTTGAAGCTGAGGTCGGTCGACGTGGCCCCGCGGATGTCGGCCCAGTTGACGCCGGCGTTGCTGCTGCGCTGCGCGCCGAAGTGCTGGTAGCTGCCGTAGAAGTAGTTGGGATCGCTCTGGTCCGCGGCGCAGAACGTGCCGTCGCCGCCGATGACGTTGTAGGTCCAGACGTTCGGATTGCCGTTGTAGCGATTGGTGCCGTTGTCCTGGGCTCCGGCGATCATCACGCCGGAGACCGGGTTCATCGCGGCGCCGTAGAACTGCGTCACGCCTAGGCCGCTGTTCAGCGCCGTCCAGCTGCCGACCTGCCAGTCGGCGATCGTGTGCAGGCCGCCGTCGCTGCCCGTGTAGATGCGCTTGTTGGTCGTGCCGTTGTAGCCGGGATGCTCGACGATCACGTGGTAGTCGGGGTGCGACCCGTTGGTGAACTGCGTGCGCGTGCCGCCGGCATCGGTGCTGCGGTAGAGCTGCACGCCGCCATAGACGAGGTTGTTGGCGTTCGTCGGATCGACCCACAGCGCGTTGTTGTAGAGCGAGTAGGTGCCGATCGAGGTCGTGCTGCGCTGTGCCCAGGTCTGTCCGCCATCGAGCGACCGCCACACGTGGATGAACTGCGAGGTGTCGCTGACCGTCGCGAACACCGTCGTCGGACTGCTGCGCGCGTAGGCCAGCTCGACGCGCGTCGCAATGGACGAGATCTGCACGGTGTTCCACGTGAGGCCGCCGTCGACCGTCCACTGCGCTCGGCCGTCGTCGCGTCCGGCGACGGCGCGCAGCGGATCGGTCGGATGGAAGTCGAGGTCGAGCGTGCGCGTCGTCGTGCGTTGGCTCCAGGTCTGGCCGCCGTCCGTGCTGCGCCATATGCCGGTCGCGGTTGCGGCCAGCATCACGAGAGGACTGCCGGGCTGGAACACGAGGCGGTTCACGAAGTACCAGTCCGGCGTCGAGGTGCTCGTGATCCGCGTCCAGGTGACACCGGAATCGATCGACTCGAAGATGCCGGCTCCGCGCAGGATCGCCGTGTTGCTGCTGCCCATCAGGGCATCGAAGAAGCCCTCGCCCGAGCCGAAGTAGAGGTGGTTGGAGTTGCTCGGATCGAGCGCCATGCAGCCGCAGCCGAGCATCGTCAGCAAGCCGTTGCGCGGCTGCCAGGACGAGCCGGCCGTGTCGCTGTACCAGACGCCACCGCCGGCGGAACCGAGCCACATGCGCTGCGGATTCGACGGATCGATCAACACGGCGCGCAGGCGGCCACCGATGTTGCCGGGCCCGAGCCACGTCCATTCCACGGGCGCACCGAGATCGTCCAACATCTCCATCTGCTGCTTGTGTTCCCATGCGTGCATCAGCACGTCGTGCCGCACGTAGCCGCCGAGGCCTCGCATCTGCGCGCGCTGGCGCACGCCGCCCGGGTTGTGTTCTTCGCGCTCGTGTTCCTCCCGGCCCTCTTCCGCGCGGCCCTGTTCTTCGCGTCCCTGTTCCTCGCGGCCCTGCTCGCCGCGTTCACGCGACTGGGCACTCTCCAATCGGGCCTCCTCCCGTTGGGTGACGGAGCAAGCAACCAGCAGCGAACAGACGACGACAACGGTGCGGCGCATGGAACCTCCAAAGACGAGTGGGAGCCTGAAGGATAGCCAGCGCGTGGGTTGGCGGGTGGCCAGAAGCATGCGATCTCGATCCTGTTGCCTCCGGCCGTTGCCGAGGCGACCATCCGCCGCTCTGGAGCCAGGCGGCAACCGACTGTGGCGATGAGAGACCCGGATTCCGACGACGACGATCTTGGCGGCGACGAGGAACAGGACCTGCTGGTCGTGCTCGCGCTCAGCAACAAGGCGATGGGAACGTCGAGCGAACGCGCGGAGATCGCGGCGTTCGCGGACCAGCTCGAAGCGGCGGTCACCGAGGCCGGCGTCGGCGAATACGACGGCGATGAGTTCGGCGGCGGCGAGTGCACGCTGTTCTTCTGCGGCCCCGACGTCGATCGGCTGCTCGCCGTGCTGCAGCCGCTGCTGCGACGGTCGCCGTTGTGTCGCGGGGCGCATCTCGTGCGCATGGTGCCGGACGGCAAGGGCGCGATGGAGCGGCAACGGCTGCCGATCCGAGGCGACGCGAAGGCCTGACGCGCGTTGCGGCGCTACTTGCGCGGCTCGGCTTCGCGTGGCTTGCGCGGTGCCGGCAGGTAGTGCACACCGTTCTCGCTGCGCGTCGTGTCGAGCGCAAACGCATCGCGGTTCTGCAGGAAGTCGATCACGTATTTCGACGGGATCGCGAAGTTGAGCCCCTGCAGCCCGCGGTAGCTCGAGCTGTTCACGCCGACGACCTCGCCGCGCAGGTTGAACAGCGGCCCGCCCGAGTTGCCGGGATTGATCGGCGTCGTGATCTGGAAGTGGCAGCGTCCTTCGAACGTGCGGTTCGTCACGCTGATGATCCCGCTGCTGACGGTGCGGTCGAGGCCGATCGGCGCGCCGATCGCGTAGACCGTGTCGCCGACCTGCATGCCGTCGCTGTCGCCGAGAAACACCGACTTCAATTGCAGATCCGTGGGCACTTCCATCTTCACGAGCGCGAGGTCCATCGGCGGGTTGATCGCCGCGACCTTGCACTTGCGCACCGTGCGCGGTTCGAAACCGTTCTTGCCGAGCGAGTAGACGACCACGTCGACCTCGACCTCGCGTTCGACGACGTGGAAGTTCGTGACCACCCAGCCATCGACGTGCGTGACGAAGCCGGAGCCCTGGCCGCCCGCGGCTTCGATCTTGACGACGGCTTCGCCCATGATCTTCGCGCCCTCGGCGACGGAGCGTTCGGGCAGCTCGGCGCGCGCCCACAGCTTCTCGCGCACGATCGTGTTCGTGCGGCCACCGTCGATGCTCTCGCGCCGCAGCACGGCGGCCGTCGGCACCTTCAGCACGTCGTAGCCGACGTCGAGGAAGATGCTCTGCTCGGTCGTGCGCAGCACGCGCCCCTGCACCTTGCAGCCATTGCCGAGGTCCAGCACCTCGACTGCGGTGACGATTTCGGCCGGCACCGGAGGCGGCTTCGTGGTCGAGGCTGGTGAGTTGCCTGGATCCTGGCAGCAGAACACGAACGCCATCGTTGCGAGCAGCATCTCGGCAACCATAGATTGAGGTACGGATGGATGCCAAGCTCCGCGTCGTTCTGTGTCTGTGTTGCGCTGCCACGCTGCTCGCGCAGACAGCACCACCGCCGATTCCGCCGGAACTGCGCGCGCGCTTCGGCTTCGTGGGGCCGCTCGCCGCGAAGATCGGCGACGGCATCGGCAACCTGCGCGTCGGCGACCTCGACGGAGACGGCAAGCTCGAGGCCGTGGTCGTCGATGCGCGGAGGGCGCGACTCGTGGCTGTGCGCGCCAAGGGCACGGAGACCTCGATCGAGGCGATTCCGACCGACGGACAGATCGCCGGCTACGCGCTCGCCGACGTGCACGGCGACGGCAAGGCCGACCTGCTCGTTGTCGATGGCCGCGGCCGCCTGACGATCCGCCGTCCGAACGGGGAAAAGGGCGAAGCGCCGCTCGACCTCGGGCTCGGCGGTCGCGGTCTGCTCACGGGCGACCTCGACGGCGACGGCAAGGCCGACGTCGTCGTGCTGGGCCGCGGCACCGTGCGCTGGGTGACGAAGATCGCAGAGAAGCCCTTGCTCTCGTCCATCGATACGATCGACGAGAACGCGCGCAGCTTCTACCTCTGCGACTTCGATGGCGACAAGAAGCTCGACCTCGTGTGCGTCGCGCCGGGCACCGCGATGAACCTGCGCCTGCGCCACGGTCGCGGCGACGGCACGTTCGGGCCGTGGCACATCGTGGGCATCGACAACCTGCACCACGTGTTCCCCGCGAAGCTCGCCGATGGCACGCCCGCGCTCGCGTCGATCGAGGGCGCCAATCGGCGCGTCGCGCTGCACGTGTTCGTGAAGGACGGCGTCGAGGCCGCGCGCGAGTGGTGGGCACTCCCCGAAAGCCAGGGCAACAAGGCGCTGCCGTTCGCGGTCGGAGACCTCGACCACGACGGCGGCGAGGACAGCGACGTCGACCTGGCTCTCGTGCAGCCCGAACGGGCCCAGCTGCTGTTCTTCGAATGGAAGGACGGGACCTTCGCGATGCGCACGCTGCCGACGCTGGCCGGTGTCGCATCGGTCGCGGCCGGCGACGTCGATCGCGATGGCGTGCTCGACCTCGTGTTCGCGAGCCCCGAGGAAGAGGCCGTGTCGTGGAAGTCCGGTGCTCTGCCGCTCGATCAGTTCCCGACGCAGCTCGCCTGCGTCGACAAGCCCGTCGCGGTCGCCGTCGACCCGAACGGCGGCGTGCTCGTGCTCGCCCGCACCGAGAAGCGCGAGGCGCACCTCGATCGCGTCGCTCCGGGCCAGGATCCCGTGAGGCTCGTCGACCTCGGCCGGTTGCCGGCGGACCCCGTCCGCCTGTTCGCCGCGGACATCGGCGACGCCGAGGGGCTCGAAGTCGCCTTCGTGGTGCCTGGCGAAGGCCTGCGCACGGTCGCGACGGGGACAGTCGCCAAGAAGGCCGGCAAGGCCGCCGAGACCGCAGGGTTCGCGAAGAAGCTCGACGACGGTTCGCTCGCGCTTTGCGCCTACGAAGGCCAGCCCGCGCTGCTCGCGGTGCGCGAGCGGTTCGTGCGCCGGTTCCGCATCGACGACAAAGGACAGGTCCGCGTGCTGACGCAGGACAACGGTCCCGCGGGCATGACCGAACTCAGTCTCGCCGCGGACCTCGGCGGGGGCAGGCGGCTCTACCTCGACAAGAAGGAGAACAAGCTCGTGCGCACGTCGCCGGACGGTGCTTTGCAGTCGATCGAGGTGCCTCCATTCGACTTCACGCACCTGATTCCGCACGGCGACGCCGCTCTGCTGATCGGCGCACGCGGCGTGCTGCGCGTGCCGTTCGGCCGGGGCCCGAGCCTGCGCCAGGTCGCGGTGCACCAGCCGCCCACGGATCGCACGCACTACTGGCACGGTGAGAGCGGCGACTTCGACAACGACGGCATCGCCGACCTCGTCATGATCGACCGACAGCTGCCCGGCGTGCAGGTGCTCGCGGGGACCAAAGACGGTCTCGCTCGCGCGCTCGCGATTCCGGTCTTCGAGGCGGGGCCTGGCGGTGAACCCGAGAACGAGCCGCGCGAGCTCGCGACCGGCGATCTCGACGGCGACGGCCGCTGCGACTTCGTGCTGCTCGCGCACGACCGGATCCTGATCTACCTGCAGGAGAAGTGAGAACTGACATGCGTTTGCTCCCGACTGTCGTCTTGTGCGTGTCGCTTGCAGCCCAGGAGGCTGTGGCGCCGTTCCGTTTCGTTCCGGCCGATTCGTGCGTCGTCGTGCGCGTTGCAGCGCCGGCGAAGTGGAAGCAGCAGTTTGCGAAGACGGGGGTCGCAAAGCTGCTCGACGGCAAGACGCTGGCGCCCTCCAGTGCGTATGTCAGTACTGCGCTCGACGCCGGCATCGAGAAGCTGCGCAGCAGCGGCAAGTTCGACGTGGATCTGCTGCAGCATCTGCTCAAGGACTACACGGGCGAGCTCGTGTTCTCGCTGCAGGTGGACTTCTCCGACGTGGATGCGGCGATCGCGGCCCATCGTCCACCGGCCATGAGCTTGGTCTGCGCGCTCACACCCGATGGCAGCTACGACCTCGGTGCCTTGGCGACCGCCCTCCAGAACGTCATCGAGGCCGAGGAGCAAGAGAAGCAGCGTCCACTCAAGGACCTCACCGTCGGCGACCAGCGCCTGCGCGTCAACTCCGACAGACCCATGCAGGATTCGCTGCCATTCCTGCACGAGGGTCACCTGGTCATGCTGTCCGGCACCGACCTCGAAAAGGACGCAGCGCGCCTGCTCGGCGCTGCAGATCGTTTCGAAGGTGAAGTCGATGGTCGCCCCCTCTCCGTGCTCGCGAAACTCGATGGCCCGGTCGAGATGCTCATGAAGTTCGTGGCAGCGAAGATGAAGGAGCGCCCCGCACCCTTCGACGTCGCGCAGATGTTGCAGGACCTCGGCGTCGTTTCGCTGAAGTCCGCGAGCTTCGCGCTCGGTGCCGAGGACAAGCACGTCGTGAGCGAACTGAAGCTCACGGTCGGCGATGGCGAACGCGGGCTGTTCGGGGCGCTGATGCTCGACAAGGCCCGACCGAAGCTGCTGCGCTCGGTTCCCGCCAACTCCGAGTCTTTCTCGGTGGGTGCCTTCGACCCCGGGGTCCTGTTTGCCGTGGTCAAGTCCATCTGGGAGCACATGGGCGACAACGTGCCGATCACGTTCGACAAAGCCATGGACGAGTTCGCCGAGGCGACCAAAGTGCGGTTGCAGGAAGAACTGCTCGCGCATCTCGGCACCGAGATGATGTCGGTCGGGGATGCGGAGGCACAGATCGACGCGGCTGCGCTCGACGAGATGGAGGGTTCCCCACCGATCCTGCAGGGCTCGTGCATCGGCATAGCGCTGCGCAACGGCAAGGCCTTCGAGGAGTCGCTCGAGAAGATCCTGCGCTCTCGCGGCCTGCACGCTGCCCGCAAGAGCGAGGATTACACGGATACCAAAGTCCATCGCATGACGGTCGGCGCCATGCTCGAGCTCGAATACGCGGTCACGGACGACCTGCTGTTGCTGGCGTTGGGCAAGGACGAAGCCGCGCGACGCAACCTGCGCGCGGTGCTCGATGCGCGCGCGAAGCCCGGCGAAGGCGGTGATGTCGCACCCTCGGTCGCGGCCCACATCGCCGCGGTGCCTGCCGGTTGGAGCGGGATCTCGGTCACCCAGGTCCCCCAGATGCTGGAAGCGACGAGCATCGTGTTCAGCATGATGTCGGCGATGGGCGGCCCCGGCATGCACGAGCTTGAATCGATCGTGCCCGTCATGAAGGGACTCGCAGGCGAGATGAAGCGGTTCGGCCTCCAACTGATGATCAGCACGACCCACACCTCGGAGCGTTCCTACGCGGTCCGTATGCGCTGGTAGGCCTGGTCAGGGCTCGTGACGCGTCGTGTTCGCGCAGTGGGGTTTTCGCCGCGGCAGGTTTTCCAGTCGCGGGCCATTACAGAGAATGTGGGCGCGGCAGTTCGCGAGACCACGGGCCCAGGCCTTCCAAGCGTGCACGGGGCGCGCGATCATCGCGCCGATGCGCCTCCATCTGTCCGTGAGTCTCGTGCTGTCGCTGACTGCGGCGGCGCAGGACCCGTCCCTGAATCCCGCGCTTCACATCGCGTTCGTCGGTGAGCTCCAGAGCGAACGCGGTGCGGACTTCGTGAAGTTCCTGCGCCAGCAGTTTGCGCGCGTCGATGGCGTGGAACGCAGCAAGTGCACCCCGGACCAGCTGCGGACCGCGGACGTCGTCGTGCTCGACTGGCCGCAGAGCGAGGGCGTGATGGCGTGGTTGCAGGACAAGAAGAAGGAGCGGCACAACCCGCTCGGCGAGATCTCGCGCTGGGATCGACCGACCGTGTTGCTGGGCAGCGCGGGTCTCAACCTCGCGGCAGCGTGGAGCCTGCCCGGCACCCAGGGTTGAACGTGTCTTGCTCCTCTCGCGTACGGGCTACGCGAGCACGTGGTGTTCGAGACGCCGCACGCGATCGACGTGCGCGCAACCGTCGACGTCGCGACGCCGCAGCCGTGGCGCGAGGCGTTGCCGGGCCAGGACAACGTCGCCGTGCTGCGCTTGTGCGACGGCAAGGGACCGAAGATGTCGGGCTGGTGCGTGACCGCGAGCCAGATGCAAGGCGCCGAGATCGAGTGCATGTGCGGCGGCATCAACAGCAAGCAGCCGACCCACGGCGGCCTCTGGCGCCAGGGCAACCTGCTGCACTTCGGCTTCGAGCCGTCGCCGAGCGAGTACAACGAGACGGGGCGCAAGCTGCTCGTGAACGCTGTCGTCTACATCTCGCGCTTCACGACGGATCGGCCGATCGTGCGCAGCAAGAGCATCCTCGATCCGGGACCCGGTGCGTCGAAGCACTGGTTCGACTTCATGCTGACCTCGCCGAAGGCGAAGGTCGAAGACCTGGCCGCCTGGTTCGCAGCGCCGTGGGGCGAGCAGATCGGCAAGCTCGAGATGGCCGAAGCGCGCGCGTTCGTGAACGAGCGCATGCCGGCGTTGTGGGTCGAGGGCACCAAGTTCACGTTCGACGCGGACGCGCTTCAACTCGGCGTCGATCTGCAGAAGCCCGGCGTCGTGCGGCAGCTCGCCGACATGCTGCGTCTCGTCGGTATGGGTACCTCGGGCGACGAACAGGCGGCTCGCGCGAGGCGATTGCTCGCGAAGTTGCTGGCCGACGGCCCGGGCGCCGACACGACGGCGAACAACTGGGACAACTGGCTGAAGGCGCGTGAGGACGCGCTCTGCTTCGACTGGCATTCGCACGTCTGGCGTCTCGATCCGCTGGCCATCCGGCGTGTCGCGAAGAGCGCCGATCTGCGTGGTCCCGCGCGCGCCGACGGCGATGCGCGCCGCGATCCCGCGGCGGCGGAGCTCGCAGCCAAGGTCGTGGCGTATCACGGCGGCGCGCGCGCGTTCGACGACCTCGCGGCGTTTTCCTGTCGGTTCGGCGAGATCCGCTGCTTCTGGGACCGGCTGCACGGCCTGTTCCGACTCGAGAACACGGGCACGATTCCGGAGGACAACCGCGCCACGCCGTGGAAGGTCGTGATCTTCGATGCTCTCGCCGACGTCGACCTCGTGCGCGGCGGTGGCCCCGAGCCGCGGCCGTTCGTGTCGGGGCGTGGCTATTACTGGGAGTTGCAGGAGCGGCTCTTCCTGCCGCTGCACCTGCTCGAACCGGGCACTTCGCTGCGCCTGCTGCCCGACGCCGACGGGTGTCGCTGTCTCGAAGTGCGTCTCGCGAGCCGCGATCCGCGCCATGTCTACGTGCTGCGCGTCGACCCGGAGACCGGCGCGTTGCGCGCGATCGATTGGCTGCGTTCCCAGTCGAGCGACCGCGCGACGAGGTTCACGATCGAGGGCCTGATCGAGGTCGGACCGCTGCGTTTGCCGGGTAAGTTCACGCAGAAGGGTCGCAACGGGGCGCCGTTCGTCCTCGAGTATGTCGATGCGGCATGGAATCCGACGCTGCCCGAGGGAGTCGCCTCGTCGAAGGAGATGTTGCTCGGCAGCAAGTGAGCGGTCTCGGCGCGGCGAGGCTGGGGTGCGCCCGGGGTGCGCTTCGCGTGCAGCACGATGCGCGCCGGGTATTCTCCCGCGGCAGGCGTGCATGATCGATCTCACTGGGAGCTGGCAGGGCCACTACGAGCAGAACGGCGGACGCCACGGCATCTCGATGGTCGTCGCGCAACGCGGTTCGTCGTTCGTGGGCCGCATGCGCGACGCGCACACGCTGATTGCCGGGACCGAGAAGCTCGATGCGTCGGTGCCAGGATTCTTCGGCAAGGCCACCACGGTCGAGGTCGTGCATTCGTTGCCAGAGGAGTCGGACATCGAAGGCAGCGTCGAGGGATCGGCGGTGCAGTTCGTGAAGCGATACCGCGGCAAGGCGACGTCGATGTGGGTCGCGGGTGGCTCGTCGCTGCACAACGAAAGCGCGGACCACCGCGTGATCTATCGAGGCCTTCTCGACGAGAGTGGCAGCCTGCTGCGCGGTGAGTGGCGGATCGTCTCGAACGACAGCGGCCACCCCGATCTCGTGGATTCCTTCGAGCTGCGCCGCGCGCCGTGACGTGTCGATCCCGGTTGCCGAGCGCGGACGCGAATGAGTGCTACATCAAGCCCTCGCGGGTCCGCGTGCCCGCTGCCAGACGCGATACCCTGCCCAGAGGGTGACGACGCAGCCCAGTGCGATGGCGCCGAAATAAGGGTGGGGCGCAGGAGGCTGATCCATCCACCCTGCCAGGCTCGCGACCAGCAAGACGTCCTGATTGATGTAGTAGATGTCGATGGCACCGAGTGCTCCGACCAACAGCGAGTTCACGGCTTGTTCCTCCTGCAGTCTGATCGGCTCGAGCACACCGGGACCTGAAAGCGACAATTGTCGTGCGCACTCGTACTGCGTGTTGCCGCGACGCCTCGGCGCGACAGCTCACTGCCACTTCATGCCGTCGATGAAGTCGAGAGGCCCGCCACAGGACGTGGAGTGGCACGCGATGCAGCCGGCGATGATCGCGTTGTAGTTCGCCTGCTGCGGTGCGGCGTCGAACGCTCGCACGGCAGCGAGGTAACCCTGCGCGAGGCTGTCGAATCGCTCGTTGCGATCCGCGGGTCTGGTCGGCCACGCGCAGCGCATCTTGCGGTGCGTGTCGTGCAACTTCTTCACGGGCTGCCTGGCCTCCAGCAGCATGCGCGCTTCGCGCAGGTCGTCGACGAACTGGCGCATCAGCACGGCGAGTTCGCTGTCGCCGTTCGGATTGCGCGTCGATTTGATGAGATGGCCGGGGCTACCGGGGATGCCGGGCACGAGCTTCGTCGCGAGCGTGCAGTCGTCTTCGGGCTTGCCGGTCTCGGCGCCCTTGCTGCAAGCCGTGAGCAGCAGCGAGAAGGTCAGCAGGAGGGGATGGATCACGCGGTGTGGCACGGGAATGGGTGGCAGATGGTCGGCTGGCGCCGGGAATCGATCAAGGGGCTGCAATGGCACGGTCGCGACAGCCTCGCTCTCGAGCTTGGCAATGATGCGCGCCGCGGCAGCTCATTGGCTCGCGGCGCCGCCTACGATTCGACGCGGAGGCACTCCGATGCGCGAACGCGAAGCCCTGATCCGTCAGCTCCATGGCGAGCCGAGCCACAAGCACATCCTGCATTCTCTCGAGGGGCTCGACGCGGCGCAGGCCGGCCGGCTGGTCGGTCAATCGCCGCACTCGATCTTCCAGGTGCTGGGGCACATGCAGTACTGGCTCGACATCACGCTGCATCGACTCGCCGGACGGCCGCAACGCCCAGCCGCGGCCGCGCTCGGGTGGACGACGCCGGCTGCACCTCGGGATGGCGAGTGGCTCGAGGCCGTCGCGAAGTTCGGCGAGCGGTTGCAGGTCCTCGCGACACGCATCCTCGATCCGAAGCTCGACCTCGACACGATCGTGCAACCCGAGAGCGGCGTCCGTGCGCGCGAGGAGATCCTGATGATCCAGGGCCACAACAGCTACCACCTCGGCCAGATCGTCATGCTGCGCCAGGAGCTCGGTTGCTGGCCGCCGCCGCGCGGCGGCGACACCTGGTAGGCGCGTGCATCGCCGCGTGGATCGACGTGACCAACGAGCTCGCGAGCAAGGCCTGGACGCTGATCCAGGAAGTGGAGCGGCTCGGAGGGCGAGCGCGCCGCCCGATCCGCATGCTCTGCCTGCCGGTGCTCCTGATGTGCGCGTCGGCGCGACGCCCGCCAGGCACGCGGCGCGCGATGAGCGGTCAGGACCGCCGCGCGGCGTGCAGGTCGCGCACGCCCGAAGCAAACACCCCCGCGGCCATGACGCTCAGCACCACGCGCAACGCCGCCGGTGCCGCATCCGCTGCGCCAGTCGCTGCGGCCACGAACGCGGTCGGCTTGTGCCACCACTCCAGCACATGCGGAAGCAGGCAGGCCAGGAACGCGCCGTACACGATGGCCATGAGCCCGTGCGTCACGCGTTCGCCGCCGAGCACCCCCACCGGCTCACGCGCCTTCACCTCGACCATGAAGTCGGCCATGGTCAGGCAGATCTCTGCGGCGATCAGCACCACGAGCACCATGGCCCAGGCGCCGTGCCAGGACCACCACGGGAGCGTGGCGAACAGGACCGCGTACACGAAGTCACGCAGCCCGTGCAGGATGAGCTCGGGACGCGTGCGCCTGCCGCCGGAGGGCAGCCTGGCCCGATGCTCATGGTAGTAGAGCGTGTCGAAGGCGCCCATGGCGCCCTGCACCGCCATCAACCACAGCGCCGCGTTCAAGCGCGCACCACTGCGCGTGCCACGCCACCGTACGCGATGAGCAGCCCCGCCAGCGGAGCCGACACCGAGACCTCGACGCGCGCCGCGTCGCCGGCGGCGCGGACGCTGGCCACGATGCGCGGCGCGAGCATCCGCGGCAGGCGGACGCAAAAGCGCCCCGCACCCGCGCCTGCGAAGACTTGCACGTGGTCGAGACCCTCGACCGTGAGCACAGGCCGGTGCGCGATGACGAACGGGCCCCGGCACTCGAGCAGCAGATCGTCGCGCGTGCGCTCCTCTGTGCGCAGCGCGTGGGTGCCGAACCATCGCGTCCAGAGCAGGCGTTCGCCTTCGCGCTCCACCTGCACCCGGATGGGCACCGCTTCCCCGGCGGGCGGCAGCCGCAGCAGCCATCCAAGCAGCCGGGCCAGGAGGCCTCGGCCACGTTGCACCTGGAACGTCCCTTCGATCTCGCCCTCGGAGTGCAGCGCACGCACCGCAGCGGGCACCTGGTTCCAGGCGTGGGCACCGAGGATGCGCTCGTAGGGGTTCACGGGTTCGAGAGGTTCACCAGGATCAACACGAGCAGGAGATTCCCAGGAGCACGACGGGGAGCCGATCAGGGGGAGGCGCGGGTTCTGCCGAGAGCGCGCGGCCCCGTCACGATCGGCCCAGCGTTAGACTACGGCTTGTGAAGGCCCGCGTCGTTGCCATCGTGCTCCTCGCAGTGAAGGCAGGCGAGTGGACGAACGTCGAGATCCAATTGCGCCGCAAGCCGTAGCCGAGCGCGTTGCGACCCGGCGGCGGTCATGCTGTTCGGCGGCAAGCGAACGCAGCGGTGCTCGCGCGTCATCGATCGGGCACGTCGATCACTGCGATCCCGCCCGGGGCAAGCTCGAACCGCCCCTCGTGCCACGCGGATGCCGCGCGGTTGTCGTCGCCGCGCGTCGGCAGCCGCAGCCGCCATTCCCATTCACCTGCTGGCAGCTTCCAGACGCGCAGGCTCGTGCGCCCCTCGAGACCGCGGAACTGCAGCGGTTCGCCCCAGCCTTCGCCGCGGCGCCGGAACTGGAGTTCTGGTCTTGGCGGCGTGGCATTTCGGGCGGCGACTACAGCGGAAGGGGCGGCTTTCTGCGAGCAGAAACTGCCTCGCTCGAGCGCGCTCCGAGATGCAGGTCGACCTCATGATCGGGGCCGCCGGCGAGGCGCCCGCGCGGTTGCGCTCTCGCTCGATCGTGAGCAGGAACCGATCCGCGGCATGCCGGACCGCGCGATCGTTGCGCGACCGCTGAACAAGTAGCCGGCGGCGCCAGGCGATTCCGGGAGCGTTCCGGCACGACGGCAAGTCCCCACCCCGAGCACGCGCACTCGAGAGCGATGGGGTTGACGCCTGCAGGCGGCCGGGGAAAAGAGAGTGCGCGCTCAGCCTTTCCCCTCAGCGAGGCCCCGATGAATGGATGGCACCTGGCGTTCGTATTGGCCCACATCCTCGCCGGCGCGGCATCGGCGCAGTGTGCGTTGCAGCTCGTGCCGACCGGACAGGGCATTCCCGGCGTCAACTACACGGTCACGTGCACGGCGATGTGGGATCCGGACGGCGCCGGCCCGCAGCCGCCGCGCCTCGTCCTCGGGGGCCAGTTCGGCTTGGCCGGGAACCAGCTCGTGCAGAACGCAGCAGCATTCGAGCCGACGGCAGGTCAGTGGGAGCCGCTGGGCTGGCTGTCGAGCTGGCCGTCGGCGCTCGTGGTGCTGCCGAACGGCACGCTGGTCGCGGGCGGTAGCTTCCAGTTGGGCACCGAGTGCCTGATGCAGTGGAACGGCTCGGCCTGGGTGCCCTTCGGCGGCGGCGGCAACCCGTCTGGCAGAGTGGTCTGCCTGGCCGTGGCCGCGAACGGGGACCTCGTCGCCGTCGTGGACTACTACGTGACCTCCTACGTTTCGACCGTGTATCGCCGCGTTGGCGGCGCGTGGCAGACGCTCGGCGCAGCTGCCGGCCCCTCGTATCCCGGTATCTACTCGCTGCTCGCGCTGCCGAACAGCGACCTCGTAGTCGGTGGGCGCTTCGCCACGATCGGTGGGGTGCCAGCTGGCGGCATCGCGCGGTGGAACGGCACGAGCTGGTCGCCCTTCGGCACCGGCACGCAGGGCAACGTGTCGGCGCTCGCGCTGCTGCCGAACGGGGATCTCGTCGCCGGCGGGTTCTTCACGGCGATCGGCGGCAGCGCGGCCGCCAATGTGGCGCAATGGAACGGCACCACTTGGACCGCCCTCGGCAGCGGCACGGCGGCGACCGGAACCGGCAGCGAGGACGTGCGCGCCCTGATGACGCTGCCGAACGGCGACCTCGTTGCCGGGGGCGGTTTCGGAGTGGCCGGCGGCATCGCGGTCCGCAAGGTCGCGCGCTGGAACGGCACGGCCTGGAGCGCGCTCGGGGCCGGCATCGAACCCGACCCGACCACGGGCTCCGCTTCGCTGACGGCGGTCAACACGCTGCACGCGCTGCCGAACGGCGACCTGGTCGCGGGCGGCTACTTCCAGACGGCGAGCGGCCGCGATGCGATCAGCGTCGCCCGCTTCGACGGCGTGAGCTGGGGGCCGCTGCGCGCCATGGGCATCGGCAAACCCACGACGGCAGTCGCGTACACGCAGGCCGGGCACCTCGTCCTCGGCGGCAGGTTCCGCGACATCGACGGCATCGCCGCGAACGGCGTGGCCCTCTGGAACGGCACGGCATGGAGCACGCTCGGCACCGGGCTCCAGCTGCCAGGACTGGCCGAGACGGCGGTCGCCAACGACGTGTTCGTGCGCAGCAACGGCGACATCGTCGTCGGCGGCGACTTCGCTACGGCCGGCGGCGTCGCCGCGGCAGGAATCGCGCGCTGGGACGGTGCCAGCTGGCACGCTCTCGGCACGGGACTCACGGGCGCCGCCGGCGCGCGGCCGATCGTGACCGGGCTCGCCGAGACGCCGGGCGGCGACCTGATCGTCGGCGGCTCGTTCGCGACGGCGGGTGGCGTCGCCGCGAACCACATCGCGCGCTGGAACGGCTCGAGCTGGTCGGCGCTCGGCGGCGGCTTGACAGGGTTCGCCAACGTCGCGCACGTCGCGGCACTGGCCAACGGGCACGTGCTGGCGGTGACCGGCCTGAACCAGAACACGCTGGAGCTCTGGAACGCATCGACGTGGCAGACGATCGGTGCCGCCGGGACGATCGGCTTCGGCTCGAACTACCGCGTGCATGCGCTGCTCGCGCTGCCGAACGGCGATGCGCTGGTCGGCGGTGACTTCCTGCGGATCAACGGGCTCGACTTCTTTCGCATCGCGCGGTGGTCCAACGGCACGTGGCTGCCGGTCGGCGGCGGCTTCGGCTCGACGACCAGCTCCGACTCCGTGCAGGCGCTGGCCGCGCTGCCGAACGGCGACGTGATCGCCGGCGGCTACGTGCCGCTGTCGGGTCTGTCTTCCATCGCGCGATGGAACGGCACGACCTGGTCACCGTTCGTGAACGCAGTCGCCTCGGGGACCGAAGACCTCGCCGTCGATCCGCGCGGCGAGATCGCCTACGCGGGTTCGTTCTTCACCGCGGGCGGTGCCCTGTCGGCGTACCTCGCGCGCATCCGCGCGCCGTGTCCCGCCACGGCCATGGTCGCAGGCGCCGGATGCACCGGCAGCGGCGGCCCGAACGTGCTCGCGGCGGCGTCGCTGCCGTGGCTCGGTACGATCCTGAAGGCGACGGCAACCGGGATGCCGGCCGCGAGCGTAGCAGTGGCCGTCTACGGGTTCGGCACCGCGTCGACGCCGCTCGCGAGCATCCTGCCGCAGGGTGGCCCCGGGTGCTTCCAGCTCGTGACGCTGGACCATCTCGTCACGTACACGACCGGCGCCGGGTCCTTCGTGACGTCGTTGCCGATTCCGAACGTGCAGGCTCTCGCCGGCCTGCCGGTCCACCACCAGGTCGTAACGTTCGAGTTCTCGGCGCTGGGCGCGATCACTGCGCTGACGGCGACCAATCGCCTGGAACTGACGCTCGGCGCGTTTTGAGGCCGCAGGGGTCGCGACGGCGTCGAGTTGCAGCAGCCTATCGACCGAGCGCGACGTGCGAGTACGCTTTCTCGACGGTGACACGGGCAAGCTGATTGAGTCATGGAGCGAGGGGAGCTCCCGCCGCAGAGGGTCTTCGTGAGTGCCGGCGAGTGGACGAACGTCGAGATCCACTTGCGCCGCAAGCCGTAGCCGAGCGCGTTGCGACCCCGCCTCGGCGGGGAAGTCGTCACGCGCTCACTGCACGTTGATCGTGTCGGTCATTTCGGGCGGGAAGACGGCTCCGCCGCCGAAGTCGGACGGGCCCGCGTAGTGCAGCAAGTGCTGGCCGACGCTCAGCGGCCTCAGGATGACGAAGTAGCCGTCGGACACGGCCGTGCCGGGTCCCGTGAGGCGCGGCTCGCGAAGGCCGGTGCTGGCCGGTCGGAGCGGCTTGCGACGCCGGTCGAGAACGCACTGAGGCGCGAGCCGTGGCTGCCGCTATCCTGCTTGCCCTACTCGGGACCCAGCATGCGCGACAAGGTTCTCATCGGTTATGGCCAGGGCTTCTGGGGCGACTCGATCCTCGGCCCCGTGCGGCTCGTGCGCGAGGGCCCGCTCGACTACCTGGCGCTCGACTACCTCGCGGAAGTCACGATGAGCATCATGCAGAAGCTCAAAGGCCGGAATCCGCAGGCCGGCTACGCGACCGACTTCGTCGCGATGTTGCAGCGCACGCTGCCCGACATCACCAAGAAGGGCATCAAGGTGATCGCGAACGCGGGTGGCGTGAATCCGCAGGCGTGCCTCGCGGCCGTGCTCGACCTCGCGCGCAAGCAAGGGGTCAAGGGCCTCAAGGTCGGCATCATCGAGGGCGACGACATCCTCGCGCGCATCCCCGAGCTGCAGAAGGCCGGCCACGCGCTCGCGAACATGGACGACGGCCGCCCGCTGTCGGCAGTGCAATCCAAGCTGCTGTCCGCGAACGTCTACATCGGCGCGTTCGCGATCGCCGAATGCCTGCGCAAGGGTGCGCAGATCGTGATCGGCGGCCGCCTGACCGATCCGGCGCTCGTCGCCGGCCCGATGATCCACGAGTTCGGCTGGCAGCCGACCGACTGGGACAAGCTCGCGGCCGGCACGATGGCCGGCCACATCGCCGAGTGCGGCGCCCAGTGCACGGGCGGCAACTACACGGGCTGGCGCGAGGTGAAGGACTTCGTGCGCATCGGCTACCCGATCATCGAAGCGAGCCCCGACGGCACGTTCGTCGTGACCAAACACGAGGGCACGGGCGGCCTCGTGAACCGCAACACGGTGATCTCGCAGCTGCTCTACGAGATGGGCGATCCGAAGCGCTATCTCGGCCCCGACTGCACGGCCGACTTCACGTCGGCGAAGATCGACGAGGTCGGCAAGGACCGCGTGCGGTTGGCGGGCATCAAGGGCGGTCCGGCGACACCGACCTACAAGGTCTCGCTGAGCTACCAGAACGGCTTCAAGACGACCGGCCAGCTGACGATCAGCGGCCCCGACGCGGTCGCGAAAGCGAGGCTCTGCGCCGACATCGTGTTCGGCCGGCTCGCGCTCGACGGCTGCACGTTCGAGGAGCACGAGAAGCTCGTCGAGCTCGTCGGCGCCGGCGTCTGCCACGCCGGGATCACCGAGTCCGCGAACCCACCCGAGGTCGTGCTGCGGCTCGGCGTCAAGTGCGACGACGAGGACAAGGTCGATCGTTTCGGCATGGAGATCGTGCCGCTCGTGACGAGCGGCCCGCCCGGCGTCACGGGTTTCGCGGGTGGCAGGCCGAAGGCAACCGACATCGTCGGCTACTGGCCGGCGTTGCTCGACAAGACGCAGGTGAAGACCACGGTTCGCGTGGAGGTGTCGTGATGGCGAAGGTGAAGCTCGGCTCGTTCGCGTTCGCGCGCAGCGGCGACAAGGGCGACGGCAGCAACGTCGGCGTGTTCGTCGCGAACGCGAAGGACTACGAAGTGATCAAGCGCGAGCTCACGGTCGAGCGCGTGAAGAAGCACTTCCACGCGATCTGCAAGGGCGAGGTCACGCGCTTCGAAGCGCCGAACATGTTCGCGCTGAACTTCCTGCTGCGCGACAGCCTCGGCGGCGGCGGCAGCGAGAGCCTCAAGACCGATGCGCAGGGCAAGACGCACGGGCTCGCGTTGCTCGAGATCGAGGTCGAGCGGTAGGCGCGGGATCCCGCCGCGTCACGCGAGCAGGGCCCGCAGCCTCGGTGATCAGCGAAGTCGTTGCCGCCGCGAGCGCGCTCGCTCGCTGAGCACCTGCGTCGCCCTCTTCAAGCTCGCGGATCCGGGCGTGCGCCGATCGCCTTCAGGTCCACGCCGACGAACACTCCGTGGGTGTAATCCGGGTCGAAGTCGTTCGTGTGCTGCGCGAGCTCGAACCACAGATCCCACGCCGCATCCAGTTCGGCGCGAGTCATGCCCTTCAGGTTCATGTCGTCTTCGGAGAGCAGTTCCATGGAACTCAGCCTACGGTCCTCGGCAGCATCGTAGCTGCCAACGCACGGACGCGGTCGTGTGCCTCGCCGAGCGACCGCGAGCCGAGATCCAGACGGTTGAATTCCGCGAGGAATGCGGCGCTCGCAAGGCGGTAGCGATCCATGCGCGCGCGATCGAGCTGCTGCAATCGATCCGATTCGCGGGCCAGGGCGACGACGACGTCTTCCCGAGGGCGACCCGCTGCGGCGAGCTGAGCGGCTTCGCGAGTCAGACCCTTGCCGTGCTGCTGCGCCAGCTCGATCACACGATCAGGATCCGTCGTGACGGCCAGCTCTTCGTTCGGCGGCAGCAGGCGCGCCAGCGCACCGATCACCGCGTAGTCCTTGGCCCGCTGGGTCTGCTTGATGGCGATCAACGACGGCAGGTCGATCACGGGCAGATCCCCGACCTGCTTGCGCGAGAACAGGGCCGCGACGGCCGCTGCAGTCATGCGCGGTGGTCGGGAGACGAAGTCGCAGCGCACTCGGTAGCCCCGGGCGTCATCGAACTCGAAGTGGGAAGACCATCCGCCCTGCAACCACTGCACGTCCAGCGGAGCGCCAGGTCGATAGCGTGCACCGTGTGCTGCAAGCACTTCGAGCACCCGGCGAAGCGCGGCCGGTTCCTCGCGCACGATCCAGTCGCCGTCCTTGCTCATGATGGCGAGTCGGTACCAGACGACTGCCTGACCCGAGCTCAACACGGCGATCCTGCCATCGCGATTGAATTCTGCGGTCAGTTCGAAGTAGACGTTGCCCATCTGGCGGGCATCGTAGCGAACCGACACTGGCAGACCATGCGCGGGACCGGCCGCGCAGGCCTGCCGCCGACACTGATCATGACCGACGCACTCCACCAACTGCGCGAACGCGCGAGGAAGCGCCGCGCGCGCATCGTGCTGCCCGAGACGCGGGACCCGCGCACCGTCGAAGCGCGCGCCATCCTCGAACGCGACCGGCTCTGCGAGGTCGTCTGGGTCGAGGATCCGCGCGGCGATCCGCGCCTGCCCGACGTCGCTGCGCTGCTCTATCGCCGGCGCAAACACAAGGGTCTCGACGAAGTCGAAGCGCTCAAGCTGGCCGTGGAACCCGTGATGTTCGGCGCGGGTCTGGTCGCGCTCGGCCACGCCGACGCGGGAGTCACTGGGGCCGCGCACGCAACCCCCGACGTGATTCGCGCCGGACTCTACTGCCTTGGCACCGCGCCGGCGATGAAGCTCGTTTCGTCGATGTTTCTCATGGTGCGCGACAGCGAAGTGCTCTCGTTCGCCGACTGCGGCGTCGTGCCGGACCCCGACACCGACCAGCTCGTGCAGATCGCCTTCGCGACCGCGAAGAACCACCAGCGGTTCGCGGGCGAGCCAGCGCGTGTGGCTTTCTTGTCGTTCAGCACGCGCGGCAGCGCCGAGCACGACATGGTCGCGAAGATGCGCACAGCGGCCGCGAGGTTCCGCGCTGCGCATCCTGACATCGCGAGCGACGGGGAGCTGCAGTTCGACGCGGCTTACGTGCCGGCGGTCGCTGCGCGCAAGTGCAACGACAGTCCGCTGCAGGGCCGCGGCAACGTCTTCGTCTTCCCCGATCTCGACGCGGGGAACATCGCCTACAAGATCACCGAGCGTCTCGGCGGCTTCCAGGCGTACGGGCCGCTGCTGCAGGGACTCGACAAGCCGTGGCTCGACCTGTCGCGCGGCTGTTCGGCGCAGGACATCGTCGGCGTCGCGGTGCTCGCGAGTGCAATGCTCGAGTGATCGCGACTGATTCTCAGCGATGGCGGATGAAAGCGCCCTCGAGTCCCGGTCGTTGCAGCGGCTCCACGACATAGTTGCGTTGCACGTGATCGCGCCACAGGGTGCGGACGGCCTCGACTCGATACTGATCGAGGCATCGTTGCGCCTCGGCTGTGACCAACACCGAATCGGCCTGCTTGGCGAGCACGTCGATCATGGAATCGAACCACTCTGGCAACGGCTGCGGACTCGCGAGCGTGAGCCCGAAGAAGGCGTCCAGCGAGCGCTCCACCTCGACGCACCAGAGCCCCTCGAGAACTCGAGCAGCCCCCCGCCGAACCCCCATGTTCGTGCGCACGCCTTCGAGCTCGTCAGGTCCCACCACGAGCACGAAGCTGCGCTCGCGGCGAAGCTGCTCGACCGCCTCGACGAACTCCCGTTGGTAGACAGGCGGCCATCGAGGCACCACGAGCGCGGCCGTCAAGCCGGCGCCCAACAGCGTGGTCAGCCAGAACACGGGCCGCGGCATCACCACGATCGCGGCCAGAACCGCGGGCACGGCCATCGTCAACAGGTAGCCGCCTTGTTCGTGGAACTGCGGTCCGTCGCGTGAAAGCAGCATGATGACGATCGGTGCATGCAACGCCACGCCGAGTACGAATGCCGACGACCACGGGCGGGATCGCGCATTCAAGATGCCGAGTAACGCGATCATCGACCACGGCAGGAACGGCACGATCGCTTCACGCCACATCGTTGCGGGGGCGAGCCCGAGGTCGGTTGCCCCGACATGGGCGGTGATGTGGTTCATCGCAGCAGCGCTCTGGCCGGAGGCGCCTGCACCGAGGCCGAAGGCCATGGCCAACGCGATCACGAGATGCGCGATCGCCAGCGCCGAGAAGTGGGCGATGCGATGGGTTCGCGGCAGCCAGTCCTGCGTGAGCGCGATGGCGGCGAACATCGGCATCAGCAGGTGGCCGAAGCTGTGGATCGAACCGGCCAGCCCGCAGCAACCGCCCAGCATCGCGGCTCGCACCAGCTGCTCAGGGGCCTTCCGCCAGCGTGCGAACGCCCACCACGAAGCACCGCTGCCCGCCGCGAAGACGCCGTGAATCTCTGCAGCGGTCGCGTAATAGAAGCACGCCGGCGTGAGTGCGACGCCGATGGCCATGGCCGTTGCCGACGGTCCTGAACCGAGCAGCAGCCGGCCGGCGCGGTGCAGGCAGAACACACCGACGGCCGAACCGAGGGCCGCCGTGATCAACAGCGCGTCGAATGCGCCGAAGCCGAGCGGATGGATGGTTTTGAAGACGAGCCCGACGAGCGGCAGGAAGGCCACGTGCTGGCGCAGGCCGCCGTAGTCGCCGCTCTGCACGAGCATCGTGTAGTAGTCGCTGTCGAAGCCGTGGAACTTGCGCTGTGGCAGCAACAGGAACACGGCGAGGAAAACACACGCGAGCCCGATCGAAGCCAGGAATCCCGAGGGCTCGCGTGCGCCGCCGGCCGGGGCCGCGGACCTGGCTTCGGCGCCGGGCGCACCCTTCTGCGGCGCTTGCTGAGGCGGTTGCTGCGCGGGTGCGCCGGTCTTGCGACCGGCCGGCGGGCCACCAGGGCGTCGAGGCATTGCCGGATTCTCCGGCGAGGGCGCTCAGTTCGCGATCAGGAAATGGCAGACGTCGCCGTCGCGCAGCACGTATTCTTTGCCTTCGAGGCGCAGCTTGCCGGCGTCGCGGATCGCTTTCTCGCTCTTGTGGGTCATGAGATCCTCGAACTGGTAGGCCTCGGCGCGCACGAACTTCTTGACGAAGTCGGTGTGGATGACGCCGGCGCCGACCGGCGCAGTGTCACCTCGGTGGATCACCCACGCGCGGACCTCGATCTCACCGGCCGTGAAATACGTCTGCAGGCCGAGCAGCTCGAACGTGCGCGTGATGATGCGGGACAGCGCTGACTCGGTGAAACCGAAGTCCTTCATGAACTGCTCGCGGTCGGCCGGCGGCATCACCGCGAACTCGGCCTCGAGGTCGCCACACAGGTGGGCTGTGGAAGCGCCCGTGCGCTGCGCGTAGGCAGCAAGCGCCGCGACGTGCTTGCTCTGGCCCGCGAGGTCGTCGTCGCCGACGTTGGCGAGGAACAGCACGGGCTTGCTCGTCATCAGGAACAACGGCTGCAGCAGCTTCTTCTCGGCGGCCGTGAACTCGACCTGCCGCAGCAGATGGCCGGCGTCGATGGCGGCCATCGCCTTCTCGAACGCGGCGAGCTGCAGCTTGGCTTCCGCGTCGGCGCCCCTGGCCTTCTTGCCCGTGCGTTCGATGTTGCGCTTCAGCGTCGCGCGATCGGTGTGGGCCAGCTCGAGCTCGACGATCTCGGCATCGCCGGCGGGATCGATGCCGCCGCTCGAGTTCTGCACGCCCTCGTTCGCAAAACAGCGCACGACGTGCAGTAGCGCGTCGCTCTCCTTGATGGAACCGAGGAACCCGACGCCCATGCCGGCGCCCTCGCTCGAACCCGACACGAGTGCGGGGATGTCGGTCACGTGCATCTGTGCCGGCACGATCTTCTTGGTGGTGATGTAGCGCGCGATCTGTTCGAGCCGCGGATCCGGAACGTGCACGATCCCGGGCACCGGCGTGGTCGTCGAGAACATGTTGGCGCTGCGCGTCGGCGCAGGGGCGCCCGTGATGGCCTGGAAGACGGTGGTCTTGCCGACGTTGGGGAGGCCGACGATTCCGGCGGAGAGTGTCATGGGCGGGGTGGAGCGCAGTACAGGGCGAACCGTCATACCTCGCGATCGGCGACGGTGCCACGACCGGGATGGTCCGCTCGACGCGCCTGTCCGTCGGCATGGGCTTCTCGCATCGGGCAAGACGAACTTTGCCCGGTGTGCTCGAGGCAGTGAATGCACCTGTTGCAGTCGTGGGACAGCGCAATGGGCACTGCGTTGCCGTAGACTCCGGCGCCCCCTGACAACCGGAGTTGGCCAAATGAACCGTCTGTTCGTGACTTCCCTGTTGCTCGCGCTGCCCATGGCTGCGCAGCAACGAGCTGCTGTCGGCGAAAAGGTCCCCGAGATGACCTTCCCGCAGTTCTTGAACGGCGACGGACGGCAGACCTTGTCGGAGTTCTTCGGCCAGCCCGTGATGATCGACATCTGGGGCACACATTGAGGCCCTTGCGTTGGCAGCTCCGTGCCGAGCGCCATCAAGCACGATCACGAACTCTCGAGCAAGGGCCTCGTGTCCATCCTCGTCGAAGCGCAGGGAGCTGACGAGCCGACACTCGAGTCCTTCCTCTGGAGCAAGTTCCCCGACAACGACTGCTTCTCGAGCGTCGGCGCTTTCGTCCCGATCCCGGAGTCGAAGGGCATCCCGCACGGCGCGGTGATCGGCGTCGACGGTACCCTGCTGTGGGCCGGCAACCCGCTCGGCGATTCGAAGAAGATCGAAGACCTGATCACCGCCGAGTTGGCAAAGGTCAAGAAGGGCTGGGGTGACACCGCGGAAGCCCGCAAGCTCCGCGCGGCCCTCTACGGCAAGGGCGACCTGGCCGGCGCTGCCGCGATCGTCGCGGCGATGCCCGAAGGCGAGGAACGCACGAAGCTGCAGGGTGAAGTCGACAAGCGCTACGCTTCGGCCAAGAAGTCGATCGCGACGCTGCAGGCGCAGGGACGCTGGCTCGACGCGCAGACCGCCGCGAAGAACCTCCAGAAGAGCGTTGGCACGAAGGCCGAGTGGGTCGCGGAAGTGACCCCGCTCGTCGCCGAGTTCGACACCGAGAACGGCAAGGCCGAACTGGCCCAGGATCGCAAGCTCGACAAGATCGTCAAGCAGTTGCGCGAGAAGAAGGGCGACGGCGCGCCGAAGCAGCTACAGGCGCTGATCAAGTCCGCCGGCTCCACGAAGGTCGGCGAACGGGCCGCGCGCCTCCTGAAGGCGCTCGAATCGCCCCCGCCCGAGAAGTAGCACCCGCAGCAGGATCCACGAACGCCGACGGGGCATGCAGGCCAAGACCTGCATGCCCCGTTTGCTTCCGCGCAGGCCTAGTTGATGGCCGGCGTGACCGCCTTGTTGGCGTTGATCGGCGAGCCATTGTTCGGCACGTTGCCAACGGCCTGCCCGAGCATCAGGGGCACGATGCCGCTTGCCCAGATGCCCTCGTCGTCGAGGACGACCGCCTGCCCGTAGACGAGCAGCGACTCAGCGGGCATCGCGCCGAGCGGCACCGACAACTCGAGGTCCTGCGTCTTCGTGAATCCGTAGGCGACCACGACGGCGTCGACGAGGAGCGGCGGCAGACCCGTGAACGAGTGAGCCAGATCCGGCGTCAGCGACAGGCCGAGCACACCGACGAAGCCCGGCTCGGCGCCGTGCACGAACGCGTGCAGCAACTTGCTGTCGAGCGACAGCTCCAGGTAGGCAGAACCCGCGAACGGCAGGGGCTTGGGCTGTGCAGCGGCGGCTGCGGCGTCGGCGTCGACCGCGGCGGGGGCATTCTGGTTCGTGCCGTTCTCGGACTGCACCGAGCCGTTGGCAGCGGAATCCTGCTTGGCCTGTGCGAACGCGACGGAACCGAGGGAGGCAGTCAGAAGGACGATGGGAGCGAGGCGGAACATGTCAGGTCTCCTGTTTGAATGTCGTTGAGAACGACCTCCTGAGGGGCAGTGCCTCGGCAGGGCGCAGCAGGATTCGCCGGAAAGTCCGCGTGCCGAGGCGCCCCAAAACGCAAACGGGGCACGCGGCCAAGGCCGCGTGCCCCGTCGTGCTGCGTGGCGAAAGCTCAGTGGGCGGCCGGCACCTTGTCGGCGGGCTTGCTCGAGTCACCGCCGTTCGCTCCGATCACCAGAGGAACGATGCCGCTGGCGAAGAGGCCCTTCTCGTCGATGACCAGCGCCTGCGCGTAGACGAACATCGCCTCTGCGGGCATGTATTGGAGCTGCGCCGTCAACTTCAGGTCCTGGCTCTTGGTGAAGCCGTAGGCAACCACCACGGCGTCGGCGAGCAGCGGCGGCAGACCCGCGATCGGGTGGATCATCTGCCAGGTGGGCGACAGCCCCAGCACACCCACGAAACCCGCCCGGGGGCCGTGCAGCAAGGCCGTCAGCCCGGCATCGCTGACCGACAGCTGCAGGTCGACGACTGCGAACGGCAAGGGCTTGTCGACTGGTGCAGGCTGGACATTGGCGTCGACGACTCCGATGGCGTTCTGGTTCGAGCCGTTCTCGGACTGCACCGAACCGTTGTCAGAGGCACCCTGTTTGGTTGTGCCTTTCTGCACGGCCAGGTCGGCGGCCTGAGCCGTCGCGACGGAGCAGAGGGAGGCGGCGAGAAGGACGCTCGATGCGATGCGGAACATGGTCAGTTCTCCTGTCGTGGGTAGGTCGCTGGGAACGACCCCTCGAGGGGGAGACCTTGGACCGGGCGCAGCAGGATTCGCCCTAGTCTCGGCTTGGTTGGGCTCAGCGCCGAGAGGTGGGGGGCCACGCAGGCCACGCAAGCCATCGGTCCTACGAAAACGCAAGCGGGGCATGAGGCCCAAGGCCGCATGCCCCGCTGTATGGTCGGCAGATCCCTAGTTCATGGCCGCCGCGGCCGCCTGGTCGGCGTTGACCGTGGAACCATTGGCCGGTGCCGGCTCGGTGCCGTCGTTCTGTCCGCCGATCGTCAGGCCAACCATGTTGCTCGACCAGAGGCCCTTCTCGTCGATGACGAGAGCCTGCCCGAAGAGGGTGATCGACTCCGAGGGCAGGAACGAGAGCGGCGACCGCAGGCCCAGATCCTGGGTATCCGTGGCTCCGAACGCCATCACCACGGCGCCAGTGAGGAGCGGCGGCAGCCCGAACGAGTAGGTCAGGTCCTTGGTGAGCGAGAGACCGACGACACCCACGTAGCCCGGCTGCGAGCTGTGCACGTGGGCCTCGATCAGCGAGCCGTTGATCGACATCTTCAGCTTGGCGGAACCGAGTGGCTTGGGCTGATCGCCCGGCGCGCCGACCACCGTGCCGTCATCCAGCACTGTGCCGTCCGCAATCGGCTCCTCGTCCTTGACGATTGGCTCCGCAACCGTCTTCACCCCGCCGGCCGGGGCCTGCTTGATGGGCTCCGCCTTCGGAACGCCCTGTTCGGCGATCTGGGCGGTAGTGACAGAGCAGAGCGAGGCGGCGAACAGAACGACGGGTGCGATGCGGAACATGGTCAGGTCTCCTGTTTTTGTGTGGGTTGTTCGGGACGACCCATCGAGGGGGAGAGCGCTGGCCCGTCGCAGCAGGATTCGGCCCATTCCCGTGCGGTTCGGTTCAGCGGAACCGATGACCTGGTTCGGCCCACGCCGTCCTCCTGCAGCTGTCACCACAAACGCAGGCGGGGCATGAGGCCAATGGCCGCATGCCCCGCTGTGCCAGCTCCGCAGAGCCCCCTTGATGGGCCCCTAGTTGATGGCCGCTGCGGCCGCCTGGTCGGCGTTGATCGGCGAACCATTGGCCGGCGCCGGCTCGGTGCCGTCGAACTGCCCGCCGATCGTCAGGCGAACCACGTTGCTCGACCAGAAGCCCTTCTCGTCGATGACGAGAGCCTGCCCGAAGAGGCTGATCGACTCCGCAGGCAAGAAGGACAGGGGCGCTCGGAGACCCAGATCCTGGGTGTCAGTGGCGCCGTAGGCCATCACCACGGCGTCGCGAAGCAGCGGCAACATGCCGAGCGGGTAGATCAGGTCCTTGGTGAGCGACAGACCGACGATTCCGACGAAGCCCGGCTGTGAGCTGTGCACGTACGCCTGCACCAAACCGCCGTTGACGGACATCTTCAGTGAGGCAGTGCCCGAGGGCGGGGGCCCCAAATCGCTCGGCGCGGGGTTCACTGAGCCGTCCGCCTTTGGCTCCTCGTCCTTGACGGGTGGCTCGGCGACCGTCTTCACGCTCGAAGGTGCTTGCTTGATGGGCTCCTGCTGCTTCTGGACGCCCTGCTCGGCGATCTGGGCGGTCGTGACCGAGCTGAGCGAGGCGGTGATCAGAACGACGGATGCGATGCGGAACATGGTCAAGTCTCCTGTTTTGTGTGGGTTGTTCGTGACGACCCTTCGAGGGGGAGACCGCGGAGCGGGCGCAGCAGGATTCTGCGGTTCTCCGTCGGATCCCCCTGACTCGACAGAAGGATCCCTTGCTCAATCCGGTTGACGCTACAATGCGCGCCCACCGGAGCCGGCAGGAAGGAGTCCGTTGGCTACTGGCACAGAAGAGGAAGACGTGGAGACCGTACCGCTGGGATTGCCCGATCGCTTCGAGATGGCCGAGGAACTGCCCTCGACGCCATTCGAGCGCACGCTGCGTGCCTACGATCGTGTGCTCCAGCGTCAGGTCCTGCTCAAGCTACCCGGAGCTGGGGCTTGGGATGGGTGGTCCACGCCAGTGCGCGAACGGATGCTGCGCGAGGCCAGGGCGCTGGCCAAGGCGCGACACGACGGCATCGAGCCGATCCACTGGGTCGATGTGACGCCCCATGGTCCCTTGCTCGTGTTGGATCTCCCCGAAGGTGAGCTGCTCGAGAGCCGTCTGGCCACGGGACCGCTCGGCGTCGACCAGACGCGCGAGCTCGGGGTGCAGCTCGCCGAAGCGCTGAGCGCAGTGCACTACCACGGCATCGTGCATCGGGCGATCTCGGTTGCGAGTGTGCGATTGCTCGCGGACGACCGGGTTCGGCTCGGCACTTTCACGTTCGCCAAGGGCTTCGAGGCGCGGCCGATGCAGTCGTCGATCGACCACAAGCGGCGCACCGAACCCGCGATTGCTCCGTACCTGCCCCCGTATGTCGCGCCGGAGCAGCTGGCCGGACAGGGGGCCAACCCGCGCACCGACGTCTTCGCGCTCGGCTGCCTGCTGTATCGCTGTCTCACCGGCAAAGATCCGGCCCCGGCGATGGGCGAGGCGAGTCCCTGTGCTGACCTGCGCGCGAAGCGCCCCGAGGTGCCGAAGGCGTTCTGGGAAGTGCTGCGTCGCTGCACGCACCTGGCCGCCACGGCCCGCTATCCCTCGGCACAAGCCGTCGCCGAGGCATTGCGCGCGACGCGTCCTGCTGCGAGAGCGGGGGGCGCGCTGATGAGCCGGCGGGCTGTGCTCACCTCTGGCGGCGCAGCCGCGCTGACTCTGGGCGGTCTCGGTTACTGGCTCCGTGCGGGGAATGGTGAGCCGGTGGTAGAGCCGCGGAATGGCTCAAACTCGACTACACCACAGGAGAGGTTCGGCGAACGCTACGACAAGTGCCACGCGCTGCTGATCGGCATCGCTGAGGCGTATCGCGGGTCGGGATACCCGGAGCTGAAGAACCCGAAGCGGGAAGTGGAGGCCGTCGAGAAGAAGCTACTCGAGAACGACGCCGCGCACTGGGCCTGGACGGGTTCGATCAAGATGCTGAGAGAAGGAGAGGCTGACAGGAAGGCGATCTCGAATGAGTTGAGTCGTCTCGAACGCGACCCGGGCCGTGAGGACGGCGTGTTGCTCTACTTCTCCGGCCATGGGATTCGGGATCTCCATCAGTACTTCCTGGTACCAGCCGGCACGAAGGGTCCCGACCCCAACGTCGATGAAGGCTACCTGCCCGAGAATCGCATCGCGAACTTCCTGGACAAGTGCCCCGCCAAGCACGTGCTCGTCGTGCTGGACTGCTGCTACTCGGGCACGCTGTTCTCGGAGTCCATCACGAGAGGGCGCCCCACCAAGTCGACCCAGGGCGATGGCACGCGGTCGGCTGGGCAATTCCTGCGTGAAAGGGCCAGGCAGATCATTGGCGCGGCTGGTCAGGAGGCTGCCGATGGTGTGGGGCTGTCCCCGTTCTGCCGCGCGTTCTTGAACGCCCTGACGCCGAAACCGGTGGGTCCGTCCACCGACTTCGTGTTCGCGAACCTGCTGCACAGCCACCTCGTGACGGAGATGGCGGGGGCGAAGGCGAGGGTGGGGTCGGAGTTGCAGGTCCCGGTCCTCATCCAGCACTCTGGGCGGGGTAGCTTCGTCTTCTACCTGCGCAAGTAGTTCCCGGGCACCCCCGAGCCGGTCACGCCCTCCCCCGCAGTGGATTTCCAAGAAAAGCGCGTGCGCTAGTGGCTTCACCTTCCCCTGTATTCCGTGATCTACCTGAGGAAGAACAGGGGAGTCGAGTTGCGCAGATGAATGCATGGAGCGGGTGGCGACGGCCGGTGTTGAAGGACGCCGGCCGTCACTTTTTCCAGGCCGAGTGTCCGAGTCCCCAGTGAGTGTCCGTGCGTCCGGCGCCCGTGAGCTCCGGTCCGAGCGATGATCACGAGGCTTGGGGGAGGCAGGCCGCAAGGATTGGTCAACTCTATGAGCCAGGCCATCTTGGGTGATATGGCTAGTCGTGGCGACCCCCGTCTCACCCCGAGGCCCCGACCTTCACGCGGGCAATGCTCACGGGGCGTGCGGTCTGAACGCCGGAGGCGCTCCCTGTGGCCTCGGCCGGCTATTTCAGCAGCTCCTCGATCGGCAGCTCGCTTCCGCCGCTACCGCGGGCTCCCTTGTTGACGAGGTTTCCGTAGATCTGGCGAACCTCCTCGTTCGTCAGTGGCTTCTGATTGCGGTCAGCAGCATCGGCCACACCCTTGTTCAGGCCTTGCCATCCGGCCGCGTTGGCGAACCAACGGACCTCGGCATCCACCTCGCCGGTCAGCTTATCGTAGTCCTTGCCTTCGACGATCTGCACGTTCGTGGTCCCGCTCTCGAGTCGCACGAGCAATTCCGGCTTCTCTGCACCGACGAGGATGCGCACGGGATAGGTGCCGATCGACTTGCCGGCGGCATTCAGGGAGGTGCGCCAGGCGCAGACCATGTTTGGCTCGCCCACCGTGACGGCGAAGTTGCCACCGCCCAGTTCCTTGGCCACGAGGGCCTTGGGTTGCAACGCATACCAGAGCGCCGTGCTGGTCGTGACCATCAGCAGGGCGGCTCCCGCGATGGCGGTGCGATGGCTGACCGTGAACCGGCGCACGTGCCGCAAGACCCTTCCAGCGCTCCCGAGGCGCGAAACCGAGGGCACCTGCCCCGCCAGCCACCGCTCGAGATCATCGCGGAACGCATCGGCCGACGCGTAGCGGCGATTCGGATCGCGTTCGAGCGCGCGCATGCAGATGTCCGCGAGCTCAGGGGGCACGTCCTTCCTCAGGTGCCGCGGCGACGGGATCCTGCTGCGGCGAACCGCCTCGAGCAGGCTCGTGCGCTCCTTCCCCGAGAAGGTGCGTTGGAAGGTCAACATCTCGTAGAGCACGAGCCCGAGCTGATAGATGTCGGTGCGCGCATCCTTGCCCGTGCGCATGACTTCGAGCTGCTCGGGCGCCATGTAGGCGACGGTGCCGAACAGACGCCCGGTCAGCGTGCCCTGGGCCATGTCGCCGAGGCCGGCCAGGCCGAAATCGAGCACCACGGGCCGGCCGCTCGGGCGCAGCAGGATGTTCCCCGGCTTCAGGTCGCGATGGTGGATCTGGTGGGAGTGGGCAGCGGCCAAGGCCCACAGGACCCCGACCATGATGCGCGCCGACGTCCGGTACCAGTCGTCTTCGAGCCAGGACTGCTCGCCGGTGGCGGGGGGGCCGCCGATCGCCGCCGCGACCGCGGTGCGCCCAGGCCGCCCCTTGTCGCCGCGGGCGACGAGCTTCTCGAGCACCTTGTCGAGCGTGCTGCCCGGCAGGTACTCCATCGCGAGGAACTGCGCGTCTTCGTGCGTACCGCTGTCGAGCAGCCGCACGATGCCGTCGTGGTGCACCCGCGCCAGGGCGTCGCGCTCTCGGCGCAGCGTCGACTCCGTCTGGGCGTCGTTCATGAGCGGGTGGAAGAGCTTGAGGGCCACGTCGCGGCCGAGCTTCTGGTCCCTCGCGCGCCACACCTTGCCGAAGCCGCCACTGCCGAGTTCCTCGAGCAGCTGGTAGCGGCCCGCGATCACGGTGCGCAGCCGAAACGGCACTGGAAACGTCGAACGGGCGATCTCGGCGGCCTCGACCAGCTCGCGCAGTTCTTCCTTCGAATCGCTGTCGGAAAGGCGGGTCGCCAGGGCATCGAGATCGGGGGGCAAACCGGCTTCGGCCCCCAAGAGGTACTCCATGGCGAGGTCGTCGACGGTCGGGGCTTTCGAGGGTTGGATCATGGTTGCACCGGAGCGCTCAAGGGGCGACGCACCCGCAGCAGCAGGTGGAATCTAGCGATTTCAGGGCTTCTCGGGACCCATTCCACGTCGCCGTAACAACTTGGCCAGCTCCAGCATGGCTCGCCGGTGCAACTCGCGGACGGCCGAATCGGTGTTCTTCTGCATCTTCTCGGCGACTTCGTTCCACTCGAGCCCATCGTAGTCGCGCAGCACGATGACCATGCGGTGATGCTCGGCCATCTGCTCGAGGCAGTCCTCGACGGCGATCTCGCGTTCGCTGCGAACGACCCTGTCGATGGGACCCGTCGTTCGCCCAGGGACGTCCAACCTGGCCCGTGTCTCGCTCCCTCCGCCGTCGTCGTCGAGGCTCTTGAGTTGCCCGCCGGGTGGCAGCCGCTTCTTCGCGTTCTCGCGGTCGGCGGCATCGTGGAGCTGGCGCTCCGCATACTCGGCCAGCCAATGCAGGAAGCTGCCCTCGTTCCGCATTTCGAAGCGATCGAAGTTCTCGAACGCCTTGGCGAAGGTGGGCTGCAGGATGTCCTCCGAATCGAGTCGCGAGCGCAGGCGACTGCCGATCCTGGCCCGGACGGAGCGTCTAACGCGCTCGTAGTAGCGTTGAAACAGCCGATTCAGGGCATCGGCGTCGCCGCCTTGGGCTCTCTGCACGAGCTCCCAGGTCTGGGTGAGATTGGCGTCCACTGACATTCCTGCCATTGACCATAACAGGCGCCGCATCTCGCGGGAACCGATCGCCAGATTGTCGAGCGTCATGGAGAAGCAGCCAGGACTCGAGGCAGGTGTGATCGCGCGCACGCCAGATGACGCCAGCTGGAATTGATCCCTACCGCGTGTCACGCGCTGCTCGCCGAGTAACTTCAGCACCGTCCTGCTCGGGCAGCGCCATGCAAGAAACCTGGATCTCCCGCCAGTTCCCGTTCGACTTCCCGGTCGAACGCATCGACGTGTTCCTCTCGCGCCTGCGCGGCGCGAAGGTGCGGATCGCGAACGCCGTGCGCGGACTGCCGGCCAGCGAGCTCACGCGCCGTCGCGACGGCAAGTGGTCGATCCAGGACAACGTCGGCCACCTGCACGATCTCGAGGCGCTGCACCTGCGGCGACTCGACGAGTTGGAGCGCGGCGTCGCCACCTTGTCGGCTTGGGACGTCGAGAACCGCGCGACCTGGGATGCGGGGCACAACGACCGCGCGTTCGAAGCCGTGCTCGCCGACTTCGCGGCCCGCCGCGCCACGCTGCTCGACCGGCTCCAGCGTCTCGACCGAAAGGCCCTCGCAACGCAGGCCATGCACCCGCGCCTGCAGCGGCCGATGCGCGCCGTCGACGTGGCCTTCTTCACGGCAGAGCACGACGACCACCACGTGACCCGCATCGAGGCTCTCGCACAGAGCGTGGTCGTGGCACCAGCCGCGCCATTCGCAGCGAGTTGGAAGGACCTCGCGCGCGACGAGCCGATGCCGGCTCTCGAACGGCGGCGCATCGTCGGCACGGAGGCGATGATCTCGCACGTCACGCTGCACCGCGGCTGCAAGGTCCCCGTGCACAGCCACGCCAACGAGCAGTTCAGCTGCGTCGTGTCGGGCCGCGTGCGCTTTCTGCTCGCGGATGGCGAGCGCGTGTTGGGCGGCGGCGACGTCCTTCACCTGCCCAGCCACGCGCCGCACGGTGCGGAAGCCATCGAGACGGCCGTCGTGCTCGACGTGTTCGCGCCGCCGAGTGCTCTGACCGGCATCGACGACAGGCGGTCCTGACCGCCTGTCGCCGGCCGCCCGTCTCACTGCACGTCGATGACCACGGGCGTGCTCAGCTCGATCCCGCTGCCGCCGAAGGCGAAGCTCTGGAACAGCACCTTGCCCTGCCAGTTGGCCGGGATCGCCGGCATCGGGAACGAACCGAAGCCGCCGGGCGCCGCGGCCGGCAAGTAGAAGTTGAGGTTCGGGATGTAGAGGTCCGGGAAGCAGAACAGCGAGAACGGGAAGGCCGGGAACGAGCCGGGCACCGTCGGCGGCACGATCTCCATGAACACGAAGTTCCAGAGCCACGGCGAACCGATGTCGATGCTCGTCGCCCCGAACGGCGCGCCGACAGGGAACACGTTCTGCACGTGCTGCTGCGGTTCCATCGTGTAGCGCCACGTGAACGTGCCGAGCAGGCCGTTGACGTAGCTCGGTGCGCCGACGGCTGCACTCGTGGGCTGGATACCCATCTGGATACCGGGCGTCGGGCCGCCGCCGCATCCGCGTCCCGTGGCGCCGCAGAGACCGGCGTAGATCGTGCCGCCGCCGGCCGTCGTGAGCAGGCTGGCGCCCGTCATCGTCTCGCACGAGAAGATCAGCGAGGGCGCGTTGAGCACCGCGCCACCACACGGGAACACCGTCACGTTCGGACCTCCCCAGTCGATCTCGAGCGACTCGAGGTCGATCCCGTTCGTGAGGCAAATGCCGAAGCGGTCCGTCACCTGCGCGTTGTTCACGAACGCGTCGATCTGCGCCTCGGTGTAGAGCACGGCCGCAGACACGGGCAGCACGGAGGCGATGCGGAAGTCAGGCGTGTAGGTCAGCGCCCAGGGAGACACCTGGATCACCGCGCCGTCCTGGATCAGCATCGGCCCGCAGATCGTGTTTGCGACGATGTCCTGGTCGAGTGAGAAGAGCACGCCGTAGTTGGGCGAGAAGGCGATCGCATCGACGTCGATCGGAGTGTTCAACGGCAGTCCCAAGGACTGGTTGAACTGTTCCTGCCGCATGAAGTACTCGACCTGGCCGTCGCCGGCGCTCGTGCGCACGATGCGGCCGACATCGCCAGGGCGCAGCCCCGGAATGCCGCTGATGTTGGTGCCCATCGCGGCGGACGGCGAATAGAAGACCGTGCGCGGGTTGACGCCGCCGACCGGTGTCGTGGACATCGTCGCGACGAGCGCGTCGATCGAGCCGAAGATCGCGGGGTTCCAGTAGGTCCCGTCGCCGTTCTCGTCACCGGCCATCGTGTGGAAGCAGGTGCGCGGCGCCCATTTCTCGGCGGACAGGCTCGAGCAGGGGCCGGCCGACCACTCGAGATGCGCGATCTCGTTCGGCGCGAGGAAGCGCAGGTTCGTGCCGCCGCTGCCCGACGTGGTCACTTCGGGTTGCGAGTAGGTGACGAGGAGGTCCGGACCCTGGGCCAGTGCGGCGGCGGCGAGCGTGGCGGGAACGAACAGACGGGACAGCGTGAGGTGGTTCATGATTCGGTGGGTTGGTTCGTTGAAGACACCCACGAAGGACCGATCCCGCAGAAGCGCACGCGGAACTGCCTGGAAAGCGGGCCGACAGCGGTCAGCTCGCGTTGCGGCGCAGCGGGAGTGCGGTGCACCTGAAAACCCAGAAAAACTGCGTGCGCACCGCGGCAATCGGCTCTTCCCACTCCGCCATGCGCCACTTTGCTCCGTTTGCGTGCCTGCTCGTGAGGCGATTGCCGGTCCGCGTCCGGCGTGCGGCTTGTCGGCGCCCAGGAAGGGGGCAGAATCATGGCCCCCTCGCCCACGCACCGTTCTTGGACGACAACACCCGCAACCTCGTCAGCCGCGCCCTCGAGCAGGATCGTGAAGCGATCGACCTGCTGTTCCAGCGTTACCGCGACCGGTTGCGCAACGCGTTGCGCAAGCTGATCGGCCCCAAGTATCGGCTGCTCTTGGCCGACAGCGAGGACGCGACGCAGGACGCGATCCTGTCGGCGCTGCGGCGCCTGCACAGCTTCGAATACCGCGGCGAAGGGTCGTTCCTGGCGTGGCTCCTGAAGGGAGCCGAATACGAGATCGTGCGCCGCATCCGCGCACTCGGGGCCAGCAAACGCACCGCGCAGGGCGCCGTCTTCGACATCGACGACCAGCTCGGACAGGAAGCCGTCGCCAAGGAGGCGACTCCGTCGCAGGTCCACGACGAACAGGAACTGGCCGAACGCGTGCGAGTCGCGCTGCAAGAACTGCCCGACCGCGAGCGCGAGATCATCGTGCTGCGCCGCTACCTCGAGCTCGACACGAACGAGATCTGCGCCGAGATGGGCCTGCCGACGGAAGGCGCAGTGCGAGCGCTGCTCTCGCGCGCCCAGGCCCGCTTGTCCGGTCTGTTGTCGCGTCATCAGGAGTCGTGATGCGCGATCAACCTGGAGCCATGCCCAACGCCGACTCGAACGGCGATGCCAGCTCGCGCAACGGCGTGCAGCAGGCCGTCGAGCAGTTCATCGAGCTGCACTCCTCGGGGCAAGCGCCGGACCTCGCGCAGTTCGTCGAGCGCTTTGCGCTGCCGCTGCGGCCGCGGATCCTGGCCCAGTGTCGCGAGTTCCTCTCGTTCGACGGGCTGCTGGGCCCACAGCGATGGGAAGCAGCCGCGCGTCCACACGTCGATGGCCGCACGTTCGGCGACTTCGTGATCCAGGAGGAGCTCGGGCGCGGCGGCATGGGCATCGTCTACCTCGCGCACCAGCGGTCCTTGAACCGGCGCGTGGCGCTGAAGGTCATGGCCAGCGGGTTGACGCTCAGCAAGCGGCACGTCGAGCGCTTCCGCCGCGAGGCCGCTGCCGCGGCCCAGCTGCGGCATCCGGCCATCGTCGCCGTGCACAGTCTCTGCGAGGTCGACGGCACGTTCGCGCTCGCGATGGACTTCGTCGCGGGCCGCAACCTCGCCGACATCCTCGACGACCTGCGTCTCGCCAACGGCGACGGCCACACGTCGGTCGAAGGCTCGCTGGGCATCGAGCCGAAGAAGGGTTACGTCGCGGAGTGCGCGATGTTGGGCGCCCAACTCGCCTCCGCGCTCGCGGCCGCGCACCAGGCCGGCGTCGTGCACCGCGACCTGAAGCCGCGCAACCTGATGATCGACGACCGCCGGCAGGCGCGTCTGCTCGACTTCGGCCTCGCGAAGTCGCTCGGCGAGGGCAGCATCTCGATGTCCGGCGAGATCACCGGCACGGCGCACTACATGAGTCCCGAGCAGACGCTGGCCAAGCGCGTCGTCGTCGACCACCGCGCCGACATCTGGTCGCTCGGCGTGATCCTCTACGAAGTGCTCACGCTGCGGCGGCCGTTCGACGGCAAGAACCTGCAGCAGGTCGTCTACGAGATCTGCTTCAGGGAGCCGATCCCGCCGCACAAGCTGAACCCCAAGGTGCCGCGCGATCTCGTCACGATCTGCCAGAAGGCGCTCGAGAAGGACCCGCAGAATCGCTACCAGACCGCCGCCGAGCTCGAAGCGGATCTGCTGCGCTTCCTGCGCTGGGAGCCGATCCACGCGAGACCCGCGGGGCCGGTGGTCCGGCTCGGCAAGTGGCTGCGCCGCCATCGCGCCGAGACGCTGCTCGCGGGTGCGGCGTGCGCGATCGCCGCCGGTCTGCTCGGGTACTCGTGGTTCGACGCGATCGACCGGCAGCACAAGTCCGCGAGCTGGCTCGAGCAGGGCGAGCTTGCCGCCGAGCGCGGCGAGTTCGACCGCGCGATCCAGTGTGCGACCGAGGCCTTGCGCCTGCGCGACGACACGATGGTGCTGGCGCGCATCGAGAGCTACCGCGACAAGGCGCTGCTCGCCGCGACGATGGCATCGCGCATCTGCCTCGAGAGCAGCCAGCAGATCCCGCACGATCGCGAACTCGCCGTGTTGCTGGCGCTCGAGGCCGACGGCCTGCGCGGTTCGTCGGAGACGCGGTCCGCCGTGATGACCGCGCTCGGCGGAGTCTCGAGGACCACGACGCTGCGCACCGGCGACGACCGCGACCACGTGGGGCGGATCGTCAGCGCCGGCTGGGCTCCGGATGGCAAGCGCGTCGTCACGACGGGCGTCGACGGCAAGGTCCTGCTGTGGGACGCCGCGACCGGAAACCTGACCGCTACCCTGGCAGGTCACGAAGGCAAGGCCTGGGTCGTCGGCGCCGCGTTCGTCGGCAACGGCGAACGGCTAGCGACGGCGAGCGCGGACCGCACACTGCGCATCTGGCGCACGCTCGACGGCAGTCTCGAGCACAACATGCCGCTGCCGGGTGCCGCAGCCGCGCTGCGAGCCGACCGCCGCGGGGAACGTGTGCTCGTCGCGTGTTACCAGTCCCAGAACGGCCCGTTCGTGGCGCAGGTGTTCGACGCGAGCACCGGCAAAGCGGTCTCGGCGCCGGTCGAACACAACCAGCTGATCGTCGCGCTGGCGCTGAGCCCCTGCGGCGAGTACGCGGCCACGTGCAGCGGCGAACGCGGCGCCGTGCGGCTCTGGCGCACCGCGTCCGGAGAGACCATCGCTCCGCTGAAGCAGCACGGCGACAGCAGCATCCGCGCGATCGCGTTCGCGCCCGACAGCTCGCTCGTCGCGACGGCATCGAGCGACGGCAATGCACACATCTACCGCGTCGCCGACGGCAGTCTGCTCGGCGCGGTCCGCCACAGCCAGGAGATCGGCGCGTTGGCCTTCGACGGCACGGGCGAACGGCTGCTGACGGGCTCGAGCGACCAGACCGCGCGGTTGTGGCAGCTGCAGCGCGGGGCGAACGGTGGACTCGGCTGCCGCGAGCTGCGCACGTTCATCGGCCACGGCGGCCCGTTGCTGCACGTCGCCTTCGATCGCACGAACCAGCTCGCGGTGACGGGCGGACAGGACGGCGTCTTGCGCATCTTCGACGCGGGCAGCGGTCTCGCTGCGAACGGCACCGGCATCGTGCAATACGAGGTGGGGCCCGCGATCGAGACCGCCGTCTTCGATCCGGAAGGCCGTCGTGTGCTCGCGCTCGCGGGCAGCAACCGCGCCGTCGTCTGGGACTTCGGCGACACGCGCGGCGTCGTCACGCTGCGCCAGCCCGGCGCGGTGCCAGCCGCCTGCTTCGACGCGACCGGCGGCCGCATCGTGACCGCGGGCGACGACGAACGACTGCGGCTCTGGAACGCGAACGATGGGCGCCGTGGCTGGGTGACCGAACCGCTCGGCATGCCCGTGCGCACGCTCGACGTCGACGGCGCCGGCGAACGCATCGCGTGCAGCACCGTCGACGGCTGCATCCACGTGCACCGCCTCGTCGATGGCGATGCACTGTTCACGCTGAACGACCACAACGGCAGCGTGCCCGTCGTGCGGTTCGCGCTCGGCGACACGCGGCTGCTGACGGCCGGCACGCATGTGCAGCCCGACAAGACCCGCGCGGGCCGCGCGATCCTCTGGAACACGAACGACCGATCCCGGGTCTACGTGCTCGAGCGGCCGCGGCCGCTTCTGGCCGCCGATCTCTCGCGCGACGGTGCGCTGCTCGCGACGGTGGAAGAAGGCGAATCGATCGTGCGGCTCTGGTCGGTCCCCGGAGCACAAGCGCGCGGCGAGGTCGGCGGCCACAAGGATCGTGTGCACTGGGTGCGGTTCTCGCCCGATGGCAGCGCGCTGCTCACGGCCGGCAGCGACGGCACAGCGCGCATCCAGACGCTCGACGGGCGAACCCTCGCCGTGCTCGACGCCGGCCAGCGCCTGCAATACGCGACGTTCTCCCGCGACGGCACGATGGTGCTGACGACCAGCTCACCGGGCAACTTCGAAGCCCAGCTCTGGCGCACTGACGGCACCGAGCTCGTGCGTTTCCACGGCCATCGCGGCACCGTCGAATGGGGCGCGTTCAACCCCGACGGCACCTGGGCCGTCACGACCTCGCGCGACCACACCGCACGCATCTGGCCCACGGATCCCGTCGCCGTCGCACGACGTCTTCCGCTGCGCACGCTGACCGCCGCCGAGAAGGTGAGCCACGGCCTCGTGCGCACCCCCGAACACAAGTAGCACCACCCTACCGCTCGCCCTCCTGCCCTGATCTGCAGCCATGAACCCACGAGCCATCCACCTGCCGGCCCATCTTCTGGCACTGTTCGTCGGTCTCTTGTCCGACGCCGCGCTTGCGCAGACCACGCCGCTGCCAGTCAAGCCGCCGCCGTGGTGGGCCGTCCAAGACAACGTGACGGTGAGCCTCTACTGGGATTTCGCGGGCGGCCCGACGTCGCCGCCGAGCTTCGTCGTGGCTCCGGCTTGGTACAACCCGCTCGTGACGGGGCCGACGTTCTCGCCGAACATCGTTTCGATCGGAGGCCTCGGCGGGCACAGCGGGTGCGTCGGCATGCTCCCCACCGGCGTGCCGCAGGTCGGCTCGTTCGCGATGAAGGCCGACAACGATCCACACCTGAACTGGGTCAAGCTCTTCTGGACTCAGTTCGACGCCTTCAAAGGCACGAGCGGCGACATCAAGGGCCGCATCGCGCAGGACCTCGCGCACTACGGCCGCGCGATCGTCGAGGAGACCAGTGCGCCGATCGGCCAGGGCTGGGAACGCGTCACGATCTCCGCCGAGCTGATCCCGCAACCCGACGACGAGACGGTCGAGTTGACGCTGACCGAGAACGCGGCCGGCATCATCGGGATCGACAACCTGTTCGTGTGCAGCAAGTGCGTGAAGCCCGGCCCTGACCAGGACGGAACGGCGCTCGGCGTCGTCGACGGTGCGCCGCAGGATCTCAGCTCGTTGATCCCCGGCGCGGAGTCCCTGTCGCCGGCCGTGACCGAAGGGCCGGCGCCGGCATTCCTGCCGACCTACTGGATCGGCACGCGCGCGACCGCGGGCCCTCACCAGGTGTTCCGCATCTTCCAGGGCACCGTGATCGGCTCGACGCCACTGCCGAGCACGCTCGCGCAGGCGCCGTTCGGAGCTTGTGGTCTGACTGTCGAGACAGTGGTCACCGCGGCCCTCACGCAGCAATACGTCTACGCGCTCGTCGACAACCGCGCCGCGCCTGGCGGCCTCGCGACGCTGTTCAAGCTCGACCCGACCGGCGCCATCGTCGGCGCGACGCCTCTGGTCGCTTTTCCTCCAGTCGCGCAGGTGCCGCTGCAGGATCTCGGCCTGACGTTCGATCCGTCGGGCGACACCGGCGCCGGTTCGTTCTGGGTCAGCGATCGAGCCGGCACCGCCTACGAGTTCAATCGCGCGGGTGCGCTGATCGACCAGCGCACGATCCCGACGGGCTGCTCGGGTCTCGGCTACGACGACACGCTCGGCTACTTCTACGGCTTCAGCAACACGCCTCGGCCCGCTCCGCCCGGCGTCGTGCAGGTGAACGGCTTCGAGTGGTCGGGCTACGACTTCCAGCCGACCGGCGTCGAGTTCTGTGGCGACATCCGCATCCCGAACCCTGGTGGTCCGCCGGGCGGCATCGCGAAGGGTTTCGAGGTCTACCGTCCGAGCGGCAGCGGGACTTCGCAACTGCGCATGGCGTGTGTCGTCGATCTGCCGGGGCAGCCCAGGACGCTGCTCTACGTGCTGGCCGGTCCTTACCGGTTCGGTTGGAGCCAGCTCGGGCGTTGCGGCATGGCAGGCGGAGCGCCGTTCGTCGGTTCGCCATCGTTCCAGGTCACGCTCTCGGGCGTGCCGAACGCGTTGGGCGCCGTGCTCTTCATCGGCTTCAGCAACCAGACGTATCTGGGCCTCCCGCTGCCGACGCCACTCGCGAGCATCGGCTGGCCCGAGAGCTACGTGTCGGTCTCGCCCGATTTGAGCACGGCCCTGCAGACGCCGACCGCGCCCGGCTCGTTCGCGTTCCCGCTCGGTCTGCCGCCTGGCATCGGCCTCAACTACGTGCCGCTGTTCTTCCAGTGGGTCGTGCTCGACACGCAGGTGCCGGGTTTCCTCGCCGCGAGCCAGGCCGGCAAGACGGTCGCGTATTGAGCCCGCGGGCCCCGCGGCCACTGGCAGCGGTAGCGATCGGCGGCGACGATGGCGTCGCCCCGCGGTTCCAATCCAGGTTGCAGCAATCAGAATGCGTGCCTGTCCAGCGATCGTCGTTCCTGCCGTCACGCTCTGGCTCGCTTTCGTGGCGCCAGCGCAGCAGCCGATCGAAGTGAAGAGCGTCGTTTCGCCCTTCGGCAGCGCGCAGCGGCTCCACGCGCCACCCGACCCTGCCGAACCCAAGTACACGCTGTGGGTCCACTACCCGGAGGATCGCGGCGACTTCCTCGATCAGCTCCAGTATCTCGCGGACCTGCAACGGCGCTTCGCCGAGCGCGGCATCGGGATCGCCGTCACCATGCCCCCGCCCGCGGCGAAGCGAGTGGCAGCGTGCACGCCTGCGTTCACCGTGGGTTCGATTGCCGAGTATGAACCAGCGCGGGACGGTTCCGTCATGGCTCTCTCCATGTCGGGCACGATGGCAGTGTTGTGCAGGAGTGGCTCGGCAGACACGGTGGCCGCTTCCACGCTCGATGGCGCAGTGGACGTGCTGCAGGCCATCGTCGACGACAAGCTCGACAGCCCCGCGCTGCAACCGATGGAGGAAACGGTCCGAGCGCTGTTGGTCAACGTCATCGACAGCGGAGAGCTCGGGGCCGAGGTCGAGAAGTGCGTCGCGGCGTGGCCGCGCTCGGGTCGCGTGCGCGCGATGGCCGTGTTGTTCCAGTGGTGGAGCAGGGGCGATCTCGAGGCTGCACACAAGGCGTTCGAAGAAGGTCTGAAGGCGCTCGCGGACGAGAGCCTGCCGATGGTCCAGTTCGCGGATCTCGTGCTGCGCGGCGATCGTCACGACCCGCGGCACGCGAAGACACTCGCGGCTCTGCTGGCACCCATTGCCGCGGCTTCCCCCGACGGCGTGTTCACGCAACTCGTCTACCTTCGTGCGCTGTTGCGCGCTGGTCAGGATCGCATCGCTGGCCGCACTGCCGCGATGCTGCGCAAGCACCTCGAAGGCCGAGGGTGGGACCAACTCGTGTTCGCCGAGACGCTGATGGAAGCGAACACACCGGCCGCGTTTCGCGATCTCGCCCAGCAGGCGATCGGCGCCGTCGACGGGGGCTCCGACGCACGTTGGCTGACCGCGGCCCGGCACAAGGTGCTCGTGCGCTGTGGCGACCTCGAAGCCGCGGAGAAGTTGATGGTCGAATACCGCGGCAAGAACGAGAACCGGTCCGGCCTCAACGACGATGCGTGGTACATGATGGTCCGGCCGGAGTCGCTCGGCCGCTTCGACACGATGGCGTTGTCCCAGTGCGAGGAGATGCGGCGCCTCGCGGGGGCCAGCCTCGGCTACAACAGCAAGGACACGGCTGCTCTGGCGTTGTTCTTGAACGGCAAGGTCGAAGAGGCGGTCGAACTGCAGACGGTGGCGGCGGCAGCGGGCGGCAATGCTGCGCGGTATGTGGGCCGACTCAGGAGGTTCCAGGCCGTGCTCGCCGAGCAAGCTCGGAAGAAGGGCACCGAGCCCAAGAAGTGATGTGGGCTGCGCGCGTCAAGCACTGGGCTTCCTCGCCGCGAGCCAGGTTGGCAAGATGATCGCGTATCGAGCCCCCGAGCCCCGCGGCCACTGGCGGCAGTTGCGATCGGCGGCGACGATTGTGTTGCCCCAGCGGTTCCCAGCTCAGGATCCAGCAATCCGAATGCGTGCCTGCCCAGCGATCGTCGTTCCCGCCGCCACGCTCTGGTTCGCTCTCGCGGCACCGGCCCAGCAGCCGGTCGAGGCTCCGCGCATCGAGTCGCCGTTCGGCAGCGTGCAGCGGTTGCACGCGCCGCCCGACTCGCCCGAACCCAAGTACACGCTGTGGGTCGACTACCCGCGTGATGGCGGCTACTTCCTCGACCACGTGCAGTATCTCGCCGACCTGCAACGGCGGTTCTCCGAGCACGGAATCGCGGTCACGGCCGTCATGCCCATGACGGTGGCGAAGCGAGTGGTGGCGCGCTCGACTTCGTTCACGGTTGCTGCGAGCGCCGATGCAGAACCGCCGCTCATGGAGGGTCTCGGGGCCGATGCGCCGCCGCCCGGTGCGATGGCCGTGTTGTGCAGGGACGGTGCGTCAGACCCTGTGGCCTCGTCCGCGCTCGATGGTGCAGTCGACCTGCTGCAGGCCATCGCCGACGACAAGCTCGAGAGCCCGGCCCTGCAACCGATGGAAGAGGCGGTAGAAGGGCTGTTGGCCGGCGTCATCGACAGCGGCGAACTCGCAGCCGAGGTCCAGAGGTGCGTCGCGGCGTGGCCGCGCTCGGGGCGCGTGCGTGCGATGGCCGTGTTGTACCAGTGGTGGAGCAAGGGCGATCTCGAGGCCGCACACAAGGCGTTCGAAGAAGGAGTGAAGGCGCTCGCCGGCGAAGCCGTACCGATGGTCCAGTTCGCGGATCTCGTGCTGCGCGGCGATCGTCACGACCCGCGACACGCGAAGACGCTCGCCGTGCTGCTCGGACCGCTGGCAGCGGCCTCTCCAGACGGCGTCTTCACGCAACTCGTCTACCTTCGCGCGTTGTTGCGCGCAGGTCAGGATCGCATCGCAGGGCGCACTGCCGCGATGCTGCGGAAACACCTCGACGACCGATGGTGGGACCAACTCGTGTTCGCCGAGACGCTCATGGAAGCGAACACGCCGGCCGCGTTTCGCGACGCCGCCGAGCAGGCGATCCAAGCTGCGTCGGTTGTCAACCTGAACGGCCTCGGAGGGCACGGGAACCCGGACATCCCCAACACACGTTGGCTGTGCGCGGTTCGGCACAAGGTGCTGGTGCGCTGTGGCGATCTCGAAGCCGCGGAGAAGCTGATGGTCGAGTACCGCGGCAAGAACGAGAACGCGTTCGGCCTCAACAACGATGCGTGGTACATGATGGTCCAGCCGGGGTCGCTCGGCCGCTTCGACACGTTCGCGTTGGCGCAGTGCGAGGAGATGCAGCGCCAGCAGGGCGCCGGCATGAGCAACGGCAACAAGGACACGGTCGCTCTTGCGTTGTTCTTGAACGGGAAGGTCCAAGAGGCGGTGGAGCTGCAGACCGTGGCAGCGGCAGCGAGCGGCCACGATTCGCGGTATGTCGGCCGGCTGACGAGGTTCGAGGCCGTGCTCACCGGGCAGGCCAAGACGAAGGGTGCCGACGCCAAGAAGTGATGCGCGCTACGGGCGCCGACCGGCGGGCTCCCTGCCGATCGCTCGGCGATACGCCTGGTAGACTGTCGCGCAACGCGACTGTTTGCGAGACTACGCCCCATGACCCCGGAGCAGTTTCGCCGTCTCGCGCTGTCGATGCCGGACGCCGTCGAAGGCGAGCACCACGGTCATCCCGACTTCCGCGCCAACGGCCGCATCTTCGCGTCGCTGCTGCCCGATGGCGAACGCGGCATGGTCCGACTGTCGCCGCAGCAGCAGCGAGAGAGCGTTCAGGTCCACGCGACTGGTTTCGTGCCGGCGAACGGAGCGTGGGGGCGGGCCGGTTGCACCTACGTGCGTCTCGACGCTGCTTCGGTGGATGCACTGCGTCCTTGGATGACGCTTGCCTGGCAAGAAGTCGCACAGCACGTGTCCGCGAAGCCGGCGTCGAAGGCGCCGCGCAAGAGGCCGAGCCGCGGCAAGCGCGCGACGAAGCCCCGGCCTGGGAGGCGCAGCCGTTGACGGGATGTCCGCGTCCGCTCGCTACGCGAGCAGCTCCTTGACGACCAGGCCCCTGACGTCCGTCAGACGGAAGTCGCGGCCCTGCGAGCGCACGGTCAGCTTCAGGTGGTCGAGCCCGAGCTGATGCAGGATCGTCGCGTGCAGGTCGTGCACGTGCACGATGTCTTCGGTCGCGGACCAGCCCCAGTCGTCGGTCTTGCCGTGCGCGTAGCCGGGGCGGAAGCCGCCGCCCGCGACCAGCACCGAGCAGGCCAGCGCGTTGTGGTCGCGGCCGTAGCTGTCGAACGCGAGCGGGCCCTCGCAGTATGGCGTGCGGCCGAACTCGCCGGCGAGCACGAGGATCGTGTCGTCGAGCATGCCGCGGCGCCTCAGGTCGCGGATCAGCGCCGCGACGGGTTTGTCGATCTGCTCGCACTTGCGCGGCAGCACGCGCGGGATGTTGTAGTGATGGTCCCAGCCCGCGTCGCAGAGCTGCACGAAGCGCACGCCGCGTTCGAGCAGCCGCCGCGTCATCAGACAGTTGTTCGCAAAGCTCTCCTTGCCGGCTTCGGCGCCATACTCCTCGATGACTTCGGGCGGTTCCTTGGACAAGTCGGCGAGCTCGGGCACGCTGGTCTGCATCCGCGCTGCGGTCTCGAACGACGCGAGCCGCGCCAACGCATCGGGATCGCCGGTGCGCGCGGCTTCGAGCTGGTCGAGCTCCTTCTGCGTCGCGAGCTGGCGCGCGCGCACCTTGTCGTCGACGCCGGGCGGGTTCTTGACGAACAGCACGGGTTCGGCGCCGCCGCGGAACGGCACGCCCTGATAGCGGCCTTCGAGGAAGCCGTTGTGCCACAGCCGCGGATGCAGCGGCGTCGCGGCGTCGGGATTCGACAGCATCACGACGAACTCGGGCAGGTTGGCTTTGCCGTCGCCGAGCGCGTAGGCGGTCCACGCGCCCCACGAGGGCCGGCCCAGCAGCTGCGTGCCCGTGAACAGGATCGTCATCGCCGCTTCGTGCAGCACGTGGTCGGTCTGCACCGAGCGGATCAGCGTGAGCTCGTCGGCGACGCCGCCGAGGTTCGGCAACAGCTCCGACATGCGCATGCCGCACTTGCCGTAGTTCGAGAACTCGAACTTCGAGCCGACGACGGGCAGAGCGCCCTGCCGCTCGGTGAGACCCGTGATGCGCTCGCCCTTGCGGATCGAGGGCGGCAGCTCCTCGCCGCGCCGCTCGACGAGCAGCGGCTTCTCGTCGAACAGGTCGTGTTGCGCGAGGCCGCCCGACAGGAACACGACGACGACGCGTTTGGCCTTTGCCTCGGGCAGCCGCCACGGCGGTGCGGGATCCTGCAGCAGCGGCGCCCCGATCCTTGCGGTCGATGGGCGCGCCGACATCAGCGAGAACGCGAGCGAGCCGAGGCCGAACGCGCCCTGCCCGAGGAAGGCGCGGCGGCGCAGCAACGTGTCAGTCATGTCGTGCAGGTGCATGGCATCATCCTCGCCGGATCGAGGCTTCTAGGTTGAGGAGCGTGGCGCCGATCTGCGCCCACGCCGCGGCCTCCGCCGCGTCGAGCTTCGGATCCACCTTCGCGGCGCCGACGGCGAGCAGCGCCTTCGTGGCCTTCTCGTCCGCCTTGTATGTGGTGCGCATGTCCGCGAGCAGCGCGACCAGCGCCTTGAGCTCGCGTTCGTCGGCGCGCCGCGAAGTGACGAGCCGGAAGCCGAGCTGCAGACGCATTTCGTCCTCGACGCCGCCTTCCTTGAGCATGCGCTGGCCGAGCGCGCGGCCGGCTTCGACGTAGACCGGATCGTTGAGCAGCACGAGCGCCTGCAGCGGCGTCGTCGTGCGCACGCGCGTCACGGTGCACGTCTCGCGTTTGGGCGCGTCGAACGCCGTGAACGACGGGTATGGCACGCCGCGTTTCCAGTAGACGTAGAGACCGCGACGGTAGGTCGCATCCCCGGTGTCGGGCTTCCATTCGCCGGAGCCGAGCACGGACTTCCAGAGACCCGGCGGCTGCCACGGCTTCACGCTCGCGCCGCCGATCTTCTGCACGAGCAGACCCGACGCGGCGAGCGCCTGGTCGCGCACCATCTCGGCGGACAGGCGCTGGTGCGGGCCGCGCGCGAGCAGCGTGTTGTCGGGATCGCGTTCGCGCACGGCGGCCGTCGCGAGAGAGCTCTGGCGATAGGTCGCCGAGAGCACGAGCAGCCGGTGCAGCTTCTTCACGTCCCAACCGCTGGCTGTGAACTCGACCGCGAGCCAGTCGAGCAGCTCGCGGTGGCTCGGCAGCGCGCCGCGGATGCCGAAGTCGTCGGCCGTGCGCACGAGGCCCTGGCCGAAGAACTGCTGCCACGCGCGGTTCACCGTGACGCGAGCCGTCAACGGGTTGTCGGGCGAGACGAGCCATTGGGCGAGACCGAGACGGTTCTTCGGCAGATTGGAGGGCATCGCGGGCAGCACGGCCGGCGTGCCGGTGGCGACGAGATCGCCCTTCTTGCGGTAGTCGCCGCGAATGAAGACGTGCGTCGGGCGCGGCGTCGCGAGCTCTTCCATGACGAGCGCCTGCGGCAGCTTCGCTTCGACGCGCTCCTTCTCCTTCTTGACGCGCTCGAGCTCTTCGAACAGCGCGCGGCCGGCGATGTCGATGCGCGTGCGGAACCAGCGGCGGATCGCCTTCGCGCGCCGCTCGGCCGGCGTCAGCGGCTTCTTCTCGCTCGCGTCGGCGGAGGTGCCGCTGGCGGCGGCGGGTTTGGCGCTGGCTTGCGTCGCGGGTGACGGCGGAGTCGCCGGTTGGGCTGTTGCCGCGGCCACTGTCGTCGGGGGTGCGTCCGATGCTTGCGCCGTGGCCGGTGCGGCAACCGTTGCAGCAATCGTCGCGGCAGCCGGCGTGGCGGCAGGCGCGGGATCTGGCGCGGCGACCGGCGTCGCGGCCGGGCTCGGCGTCGCGGCCTTGATGCGCAACGCGAGCATCGTCTCGTAGTCGAGCAGGTCGTCGCCTTCGGCGCGCACCGTGAACGTGAACGACAGTTCGCTGCCGCCCCGCTGCATGCCCATCAGGACCTCGGGCGGCACCATGTCGGCTTCGCCGGCGTCCGGCGGAGGCTTGGCTCCGGCGGGGTTCTGCTTCGGCTTCGGCGGTGGACCCTTGCCGACGATCTTCGCGACGAAGTAGTTGTCGCCGGCGCGCAGGCCGATGCGCAACCGGTGTGGCTCGCGTTCCGCGGCGAGGCGGCGCTGGTTGAAGAACTCCTCTTCGTCGAACGTTTCGTTCGCCGGCGCGGGCTTCTGCTTGCCCTCCGCTTCGGGGACCTCGGGCGGCGGCGCAGACTCGGCGACGAGCGTGCCGTTCAGCCAGAGCTTGCTGCCGACGCCGCCGTCGAACTCGATCGTCGCGGTGCGCGCGCCCGAGGTCCGCAGCTTGCGCGACACGAACCACGCCGCGGCCGTTGCTTCCGGCCCGAGTCGGGCGGGCTCGCCATCGCGCCACTCGCGGCGCTCCTTCCATTCGATCTTCTTCGGCTTCGGCTTCGCTTCGGGTTTGGCCTCTGGCTTGTCGGATGCGTCACCAGGCTTGCTCTCGGCCGCGTCCGGTTGCTGTGCGGGCTTGTCGGGCTTGGCCTCGCCCGCGGCGGTCTTGCCATCGGTGGGTTTGGCATCGGCGGGCGCTGGTTTGCTCGCGTCTTGCTGCGTCTTCTCCTGCGGCGGTTCCGTGCCCGCTGGCTTTGCCACCGCACCATCTGATGGCTTGCCTGCAGGCGCTGCGGCTGGCTCCGGCTTGCTGTCGGCTTTGGCGGTTTCACCTTTCGCCGCAGCTTCTCCCTTCGGCTGCTCGGCGGGCGGCATGTCCTTCGCTGCCGGCATGCCCTCCTTCTTGTCCTTGTCCTCAGCGGTGGCGAGCCCGGGTGCGGCTTTGTCCTTGGCCGGCTTCTCCTTCTCTTCCTTGCCGCCTGGCCCGGCCGGCTTCTCTTCCTTTGCCTGCCCTGCCTCCGGCTTCGGCAGGATCGGCTGATCGTACTTCTTCTTCCACTCGGCCGTGGTGAGGTCCTTCTCGAGATCGAACGCCGTGCTGAACGCGGCCTCCGCGTTGGCCGCCGGGAACGGTCCGATCACTCGCCACAGCGAGGGCGAGACCGGAACGAGCTGCGTGCGCGCGCGCGCATCCTCCGTGAACGAGACGCGGAAGCGGCCGATCAGGCTCTTGAACTTGCTGGCCGAGCCGTGGTGCAGCGTGAGGCGCAGGATCGACGTGTCGTTCGCTTCGAGCGGCTCGATCGGGACCAGGATCGCCTCGCGCGGCTCCTTGCGTTCGTCACCGGCGATGCTCCAGCCGCCAAAGCGCATGCCGGCTGACTTGCCGTCGGCGCTCTCGATCGCGATCGAACCCGCGATCGAGCCCGGCGTGATCGCCGTCAGGTAGTGCTCGTCTTCGTCTTCCTTCTGGTTCACGTCGGCCGCCGCGAGCGCATACGCGATCAGCGGCGGGTCGCTGCTGTCGGCGACGCTCGCGAGCCGCGTTTCGAGGCTGCTCAGGATGAAGCGCCCGTCGTCGGCGCGGCCCGACGCGCCGAGTGGCATCGTGGGATCGGGCAGCACTTCGAGCCGCAGCGCCTGGATCTTGCGCTTGCCGGGCGCGAACACGAGCTCGTAGGTGTCGCGCGCGGGCACCGGCCCGGTCGCGAGGATCGAACCGTCCTCGAGTCGCTTGAGGCGCGAGCCGTGTTTCGCCATCAGCTCCGTTGGATCGAGCGTCGTCCACTGCAGCGCAGGGCCGATCCGTTCGATCGTCGCCTTCTCCCATTCGGCCTGCGCCGCATCGGCGAGCGGGTCGTCGCGATCGAGACGCTGTTCGAGCGTCTTGATGCGTTTCTCGAGATCGGCGAGCCGCGGGATGTCGTCGGGCCCAGGTGCCGGAATCGAGGGCTTGGGATTCAGCGAGAACGGCCCGCCCGAGTCGCGCTCCTTGACGTGGTTGAAGAACCCGTAGAACGAATAGAACTCGCGCTGCGAGATCGGGTCGTACTTGTGGTCGTGGCACTGCGCGCAGCCGACCGACAGACCGAGCCACGTCGTGGCGGTCGTGTGCACGCGATCGATGACGTAGGCGGAGCGGTATTCGTCGAGCTCTTCGCCGGCCTCGGTGTTGACCGGGTGATTGCGGTTGAAGCCCGTCGCGATGCGCTGTTCGACCGTTGGGTTCGGCAGCAGGTCGCCCGCGAGCTGTTCGATCGTGAACTGATCGAACGGCATGTTCTTGTTGAACGCGTCGATCACCCAATCGCGCCACTTCCACGCACTTCGCGCGCGGTCGCGCTGGTAGCCGCTCGAGTCGGCGTAGCGCGCGACGTCGAGCCACTCGGTGGCCTGGCGTTCGCCGTAGCGCGGATCGGCGAGCAGTCGATCGACGACCTTGTCGTTGGCATCGGGTGAGGTGTCGCGCAGGAACGCATCGAGCTCGGCGATCGTCGGCGGCAGGCCGATCAGGTCGAACGTGACGCGGCGCAGCCACGCTTCGCGCGGCGCCTCGGCGCTCGGTCGCAAGCCCTCGTGCTCGAGCCGCGCGAGCACGAAACGGTCGACATCGGAGCGTGGCCAGCTGGTGTCGCTGACGGTGGGGACTGCGGGGCGTTCGGGCTTCACGAACGACCAGTGCTCGGTCCACGTGGCGCCGGTCGCGATCCATTGCCGCAGGATCTCGATCTGCGCGGGCTTCAGCGCATCGCCGGCTTCGGGCGGCGGCATGCGTTCTTCGGGGTCGCTCGAGACCACGCGGGCCAGCGCCTGCGAGGCTTCGGGTTTGCCCGCGACGAAGGCCGCGCCGCCTTCGCGTTCGGCGAACGCGTCGGTGCGCCGGTCGAGCCGCATGTCTGCCTTGCGCTTGCCGTCGTCGGGGCCGTGGCAGCGGAAGCAGTTCTGCGCGAGGATCGGCTGCACCTGGCGCGCGAAGTCGATCTGGTCTCTGGGCTCCGCGTGGGTGACCACACCTTCGTGTTGAGCGGCTGCCGCGGCGACGAGAAGCGACGAGCAGAACAGGAGGCGCATGGAGCCTGGCATGGGGGGGAGCCGAGTCTAAACGACCGGGCTCGCCGGCGCGCTGCGACCGCGCGGGCTTTCGAGGCGCCCGTGGGATGGAAGTTGCGGCCCGGAGCTGGGCGTAATGCGGGTGCGCGGTTCGAGAACCGGGAACGGCAGTGGGGATTCGTGACTGGCCACAGTGTCCGGGCGTGAGGGTGCTCATGGCACCCAGCCGTGTAGATGGCACGCCCCGACTGGCATCACAGCGCCTGGAGTTGGTCATGTTGTTTCCGATCCTGCTGTTGCTCGCTCCGCTTGGCTTCCGTGAACTGGTGCGCTGGCGGTGTGTGCCACGTTCGTCGACGTCCAGCCCGGGAGAGAGTGGTGGCGGACACCTGACTGCGGGGATCTGGAATGTGATCTACGTGGTGCTGCTGGCGCTGGCTCTCTACGGCGTGATTCAGCGAGGGCTTTGGGCAGGATGGATCAGCGGCCTGCCGCTCCTCTGGTCGGGCGCGCTGCTCCGAGCCTGGTCCTACCGCGCGCTTGGCCGTCACTACACGGTCACCGTCTTCGTGCGCGAGGATCACGCGTTGGTGACCAGCGGGCCCTACCAGTGGCTCCGGCACCCGCTGCACCTCGGGCTCAACCTCGAGATGCTCGGCCTCGCCCTCGTCGTTCCGAGCACGTTCTCGCTCGGTCTCGCTGGCCTCGGCATCCTCGTCCTGTTTCTGCGCAATCGGATCGAAGAGCGCGCGCTGATCGAGGGTCTTGGCGAGAGCTACCGTCGCTACCGCGAGCGCGCGTGGGACGTGATCGATCTGCTGCCGACGCGGCTCCGGGGCTCGTGATGGGCACTCGCATCTTGGTGACGGGTGCGCGCACCTACTACTCGCTTCCGGTGATCCGTTGGCTCGGGCGTCGCGGCTGCCGCATCACGGCGGCAGACTCTGATCCGCACGCGTCGGGTTTCTACTCACGCTACACGCATGCCCGGTGGGTGTATCCGCGCATCGACCTCGACAGCAGGGCCTGGTTCGATTCCCTGAAGCGCTACCTGCAACAGGAGCCGCACGACGCGGTGTTGCCGATGTACGAAGAAGCGCTCGTCCTGGCGCGCTACGCGCCGGAACTGCGCGGGCTCACGCGCGTGGCGGTGGGCGAGTACGCCGGCATGATGGAAATGCACGACAAGCGTCGGCTCTACGAACTGGCTGGACGCATCGGAGTGCCGGTGCCGGCAACGCGGCTCGTCGACGGGCCGCTGCCCGAAGGGCTTCGCTTCCCGCTCGTCGTCAAGGTTGGCCAGTCGAGTTCGGCGCGCGGCGTGGCCATCGTGCACAGCGCTGCGCAGTTCGAGCGCGCGTGGGGTGCGCTGCGGGCGAGCCACGCGTTGCCGCGGTCAGTGCCAGCGATCGTGCAGGACTTCGTCGCCGGCGAGCAGCTTTGCACGCTGAGCTTCGCCTGGCAGGGTCGGCCCAAGGGCACCCTCGTCTATCGCAATCTGTGCGAGTTCCCGCGCAACGGCGGTGCTGGCATCGTGCGTACGAGCATCCACCATGCAGAGATCGTGGCACACGTCGAACGGCTCATCGAGGCGAACGGCAGCCACGGCATCGTCGGATTCGACTTCATGAGCGACAGTGCGGGCCGGCACTGGCTCACCGACGCGAATCCGCGTCCGACACCGGGCATCTGGTTGGCGCTGCGCTGCGGCCTGGACCTCGTGGGCATGGCGATCGCGCAGGCGGAACCGGCGCGAGTCACCGAGGTGCAGGCCGGCTTGCGCACCCGCATCGATCCGATCGCGGCGCTGTGGATGTTGCGCTCCCTCCTGCCGGGGCGCGACTACTGGCGGCGTCTACGCCTGGCGCTGTCCTTGCTCGTGCCGAAACCCTCCTCGGCATCCGACTTCTTGAGTCTCGATGATCTGCCGTCGCTGCGGGCACTTCCGGTCGCGGCCTTCGACGCCTGCAGGGCATTGTGGCACGGCCGTTTGCTCGACACAGTGGCCTCTTCCCAGTATCGCGAGTACTGACACGGCGGAGCAGTCACTGCCGCGAGGGCGATGCGGCAGCGGGCCGTGCTCTGGCGCCTTGCCGCAACGCGTGCGCTACTTGTGCTTCTTGCGCTGGCTCGGCCAGGGGTCCTTCATGTCGACGACCCACTTGCGCCACACCTTCTCGAGCTCGGCGATGTCGAGCCCTTCGAGCGTCTTCGCGAGCGCTTTCTTGCGCGCGTTGAAGCCCGCGATCATCTTGCCCTGCAGATCCGGCGTCGGTCCGAGTTTCGCGAGCTCGTCGCGGTAGCCGTCCTTCACGCTGTCGAAATACGTCTGCAGGATCTTCGACCACTTCGGGTTCGCGGCGACTTCCTTGCTGTTCTTGAGGAAGTACACGAACGACCAGGCGCCCGCATAGAAGAACCGGATGTGCGCCGGGTTGTAGAACGCCGCGCGTTCGGCCTTCAGGATCTGTTCGAGCGGCACGAAGCCCTCGCCGTATTCGCACATGTCCTTGGCCGTGTGGATGCGCCACGAGCTCGGGTCGACGCGCAGCACGCGGCCCGTCGTGTCCGAGATGACGGCGCCCGAGAAGTAGTCGCCGTAGCCCTCGTTGAACCAATCGTGGGGCGCCACCTCGCCGACCGCGTAGTGGATGTATTGGTGGAACGCCTCGTGGTAGAGCACGAGCAGCGAGTCGTCGTTGGTCAGCACGCGGCCTCCCATCGCGCGCTTCTCGTCCTGGTCGAGCGTCTTCATCGTGTACGAGTAGTCGAAGAACACGAGCTCCTCGTTGCCGGGGTGCCAGTAGCCGCCCGTGCCCGGAGGACCGCCGTATTGGTGGTATTCGTCCTTCGTGCGGCAGACGCGCACGACGCTGAGGCTGTCCATCGTGCCCACGGGCGGGAACAACTCGGTGTAGAGCGCGCGCATCGCTTCGATCTCGCGCGCGATCTGGTTGATCAGTCCCTCGTTCTTGCTGTGGTGAACGATCAGGTAGTTCTCGGTGTCGACGGCCTTCCATTCCTTGGCCAGCTCGGCGCGCGCCTTCTTGCGGAACTCCACCGCGCGATACTTGCCGCTGCTGTAGAGGCGGTCGATCGCGGCCTCGGCGGCGGCTCCGGACTGTTCGGCAGCAAGGGCCAGACTGCCGGCCATCTTCTGGACGTTGGCCGTGAAGGCCTTCTCGCACGGCTGCAGCGTGAAGCCGTAGACGCCGAAGTACACGTTGCCTTCGCGCTTCCTGACGAGGTAGCCGATCGGCTTCGGCACGCCATCCGGCCACTGTTCCTTGAACGAGAGGAAGAAGTTGTCGGGCTTCTTCCGGTCCTCGGCGAGCTGCCACTTGCCGAAGCGCTTCTCGAACTGCTCCCACGACGTCACGCGACTGCCCGCCTCCATCGCTTCACGGACGGTCGCCGGCGTGCCTTTCTCGTCCTTCGGCTTGTCGGCCTGCTGCCCGGTCACGGTCGCCGGGAGCTCGAACTTGAACACGAGCAGCTGCGGCTCGACCGACCGGTAGAAGCGGTCGTCGACCTTCTCGAGCTCGTCGGGCTTCTCCTTGAGGATGAACTTTGCGACGACGACCTGCTCGGTCGGCGGCAACGGCATCTCCTTGTAGGCGACCGGGTAGAAGAACTGCACCGGCGCGAGCTTGTTCTCGTAGGTCTTGTAGCCCGGTGGTGCCTGGCCGACGGCGACTGCGGCACAGAGCACGGCGGCGCAGAGCGAGAGGCGATTTCGCATCGCGGGAGCATAACGCGGCCCTTCGCAGTTGCGGTCCTCGACGCGGGCCGCTGCCGGACACCTCGGCTACTTCGGTGGCCGCGCCGGCAACGGCGCGCGGATCGCGCGCACGGCGCGGTCCCAGCCGCCGAGATGCTCGATCGTCCACAGGTCCTTCGGCTGCGGGAACTGACCGCCGCTCGCGGCCGCAACCGCGTCGTCGACGGGGCGGAATCCGCAGTAGGCGAGCTTCTTCTGCGCGTCGCTCGTCCACAGATACTCGAAGAAGGCCTGTGCCTCGGCTCGCACGCCGTGCGCCGCCACGTTCTTGTCGAGCAGGGCCGCGGGGCTCTCGACCAGGATCGTGGAGCTCGGGATCACGCGTTCGACCTCGTGGCCGAACAACCAGGCGAGCGCGACCTCGCTCTCGTAGGTGATGGCCACGTCGCCGGCGCCCGCGAGGAACGCTCGGAACGACTCCGTCGCGCTCGCGCGGCGATCGACGACGTTCGCTTCGACCCGCGCCAGGAAGTCGCGCGCGGCAACGACGTCGTTCGCGGGGACGCCGACGTGGCCTCGCAAGGCCGCGCCGTAGAGCGCACAGAGGTTCCAGATGCCGCCGCCCGACGACGCGGGATCCGGAGTCACGATCGCGAGCCCGGGCCTCGTCAAGTCGGCCCAGTCGCGCACGGACTTCGGATTGCCTTTGCGCACGGCCATCACGACGACGGAGCGGCAGAAGATGCCGCGGTTCGGTGCGTCGCGCCAGGTCTCGCCGACGAGCCCCGCGCCGATCAGGCTCTCCATGTCGCCCGTGTGCGCGAACACGGCGACGTCGGCGTTGAATCCCGACGCGATCGTGCCGGTCAGCACCTCGCTGCCCGCATACACCTTCGTGAAGGTGATCTCCCGCCCGTGCTGCTGCTGCTGTCTCGCGAAGGCCGGAAGCAGCTGCGAGTCGAACACTTCGCGCGCGGCAGAGAAGGCGCCCAAGGCCAGCTCGACGCGAGCCCGCTGGTGGTGGGGAGCGCGCGGTGTGTCCTCGTGCGCGATGGGTTCCACGTCGCAACCAGCCAGGACCAGGCACCACAGCACGCAGACGGGCACCGCAAGGCGGTGGCCGGAGCGCGGTTGCGCGGTCGCTGCTGCTGCGGGCATGAACCCTGGATCGGCAAAGGCGCCACGCGGAAACGAGGCCATCGCGCTGGCCCGGCAGCTGCGGGCTTCAGGGGCAGGTTCAGCGCGGCTCGTCGAGCAGCGCCGAAGCCCGCATGGCCGCCGCCTGCTCGTGGCCGAGGTAGCGTTCGATCGCGGCGTGCGCGACGTAGATCAACGGCGTGCTCAGCACGGCGACGCAGAACTTGTAGACGTAGGCGGTCAGTGCCATCGCAGTCGCCTTCTGCACCGACCAGTCGCGCAGCAGCCAGAACGCGACGTAGGTGACGACGAGGCTGTCGACGAGCTGGCTCACGAGCGTGCTGCCCGTGGCGCGCAGCCAGAGGCGGCGTTCGCCGGTGCGGCGCTTCCACCAGCGGAAGATCCTCGCGTCGACGAGCTGACTCACTACGAACGCGCACAGCGAGCCGACGATGATGTTCAGGCTCTGGCCGAAGACCGCCTTGAAGGCCGCCTGCATGTCCGGCACGCCATGCGCGCTGCTGCTGCCGAGCCACCACCCCGCGTCGGGCGGCATCGCGATCGCGGCGTAGAGTGCGGGGAACGCGAACGCGATCAAGGCCGTCGTCACGATCGTCAGGAACCGGACCGCGCGCACGCCGAAGTAGTCGTTGATCACGTCGGTCGCGAGGAACACGAGCGGCCAGTTCAGGACGCCGACGCTGAGCACGAACGACAGGTGGTCTTCTCCGAGCAGCTCGAAGTCGGCCCGTGGCAGCCCGAACACGGCCTCGAGCTGGAACAGCTTGACGCCGAGCAACTCGGCGAGCAGCGCGTTGCATGCCAGGAAGGCTCCGAGCACGAAGAACAAGACGGTGCCGCGACTGCTCAGGATCGGATGGGTCATCTCGGACGCGTCGCGACAGGCTAAGGCCGCGGGGCCGCAACCGCACACCGCGTTTTGCCGGGTGCGCCGTTAGGATCGCGGCCCGATGCGCCGGTGGTCCCCGATCCTGTCCTGCCTGGTGATGCTCGGCGCCCTGGTCGCGACCGTGATGCGCACGATCCGGGGGCCCAACGACTGGGCCGAGGCGCACTGGCTGCTCGACTATCGCTTCGGCTTCGTGAAACGCGGACTCGTCGGCCAGCTGCTCACGTGGGTGACGAGCCTGCTCGGCATGCCCGTGAGCGAAGGGCTGATCGGCGGCATCGCTCTCACGATCTGCGTCGGGTTCTGCCTGCTGCTGTTGGTGCTCGCGTGTCGCATCGCGAAGGAAGCGTCATGGAGTCCGGCCGTCGTGGCCGCGATGGTCGCCTTCCTGACCTCGCCATTCCTCGCGATGACAGGCCACGTGGTCGGCTACTACGACCACGTCTTCCTGCCGCTCGGAGTGTTGTCCGTGTGGCTCGCGCTGCGCGGCAAGCTCTGGGCCGGCGCCGTGGTGCAGGCGGTTGCCTTGCTGATCCACGAGAGCTGTGCCGTGCTGATCTACCCGGTGTTTGCGCTCGCGTGTCTGCTGCACGCCGGGCGCACGGAATCCGGCGCAAGACCGCCGTCGCTGCTGCCGCTGCTGCTGCCGTTCGCCATGGCCGTGGTCATGGCCATCGTGCTCGCGACGCCACCGGAGGGTTTCGTGCCGAGCTTCGCGGGCTACCTGAAGACCTTCCCGTTCGTGCAGAATGGCTTCGACTCGAACACTCCGTGGATGATCGCGATGTCGCCGGGTCGGGCCTGGGAGCTCGTGACCACCCAGGTTCCGGGCAAGCCGACGCAGGCGGATCGCATGACGCAGGCGTCCGCATACGGTCTCGTGCTGCCGACGATGATCGCGCTGCTCGTGTCGTTCGCGCAGCGCGCGCGGCTTCCGGCCTCGCTCGAGTCGGGCGCGGTGGCGGTCGTCGTGCTCGCGCCGCAGGTCATGCATTTCATCGCGTGGGACTTCGAGCGGATCTGGACCTACTCGATCCTGATGGCCTTCCTCGTGGTCTGGCTCTACTCGGAAGCGCGGCGGTTCGAGCACAGGGAACAGGTCGGTGTCTTCACGGCATCGCTGCTCGCGGTGGCCGCGAACCTCGTCATGGAGACGCCGCTGCTGGACCTCGCGCCGGACCAGATGCCGCGATCCGTTCGCGTCTGCGTCATGCTCGTCTTGCTCGCAGCGCTGCTGCTGCTCGCGGGCCTGCAATCGGCGCTGCCGCTGCGCGAGCGGTTGCGCTGGTGCGGCCGATCACTCGCGGATCTGTGGCAGCGCCGGCCGCGGTGAGCGCTGGCGTCCGATTTGCCGGCGTGCGGATCAGCTGTCAGCGAGCCGCGGTTTCCTGCGCCCGGAGTCAGACTCGCTCCGGGAGCCCTCGATCCATGCCGGACCCGTGTCAGCGCTGCAGCAACGACCGCGGTTGTCGGCCGGCCCGCGCGCTGAGGTAGGGATCAGAGAGCGAAGATGCGGATGTCGCTCTGGGACAGCCGCAGCTGGCCGGTCGCGGCGTCGAAGGTCGCCGCCTGCGAATAGATTGGCCGGTTGAGCAACGCCGGCACGCCGGCTGGGATGAACGTGAACGTCAGGTGACCCGTGGGACCGAGCAGTCCGATTTGGCAGTCGCTGGTCGGTAGGAAAACCAGGATTTCCCCGAGTCCCCACGGTGCAGTGGTGGCGTAGTCTGGAGCGTAGGCGACCTTCAAGAAGTAGAGGGCGTTCGGGAAGATGCCGTCGAGGTCGACGGTCACCGGCTGCGCGGCGTTCATCTCCATCGATGGCAGCAAGGTGCCAGTGACGGCGAGGTAGGGAAGCGGCGGTGCACCGAGGGTCACGTTCCCCGAGGTCGCGGGCGTGCTGAGCGTCACTGGCCCGTGCACGATCATCGAGGAGACCGGGAGGTACGAGTATGCCCACAGCGCAGGGCTCGGGCTCAGTCCCCCCGTGCCGCTGATACAGCTGTTGGACGATGTCCCCGCAATGCGGAGCGTGCTGCCGTAGTAGGCCGTCGCCGCCGGGCCTGCTGTGCCAAAAGATGCACCCGCCCCGCCACCAAGGCAGTTGGTTCGTGCGATCGTCGCGCGTGATGCGTTGAGAGTGAGGCCAGGGCCACCGTAGCACCAGCCCTCGGTGTGGGGGTGACCGAAGCCCCCCACGAACGAGCACGCATCCGCCGCGAGATCCGATCCAGCAGAAAAAGCGGCGCCGGTGCCGCCGCCCGAGAATGGGCTCGACATGCCAGGTCCGCCGCGGAAGACGCAGCGATGGGCGTGCACCTCACAAGTGTCAGCGCGCATCCCCGAGCTGCCGTTTATGGTCCCGTTGTCCCCGGACACGACGCAATCGGCGAGAACGACCGTGGCGAGCGTTGCGCTCATCGCCGGCTGAATCCAGGAGGCGTTCGAGAGGATCGTGAGCCCGCTCAGATAGAACCTCTCGCCTGATGGAGTGTTCGCGATCGTGACAGTTGGACTCTGAGGCAGGCTCGGTGAAACAAGTCGGACCACCGTCGTCGCTGCACCAGCGCCGCGGATCGTCAGCGCCTTGCCCGACACGGAGAACGCAGTGTAGGTGCCAGGTCGCACGAGGATCGTGTCGCCGCTCTGCGCCGCAGCGATTGCGGGTGGCAGATCCGTGAAGTTGGTGCCGGGGCCGCTGTTGGCATCGACGATCCAGGTCGTCGGGAGAACGAACGCGAGAACGAGGCTGAGCATGGAACCTACGGTGCTTGTTGCCGATCGAGAGGCAAGCAGCATACCGGGCACCGGCGACATGGGCAGCCGCGTGTGCGTGCCAGCCGGTCACTTCCTACTTCGCCGGCGTCACGTCGATGCGCAGCGGTGCCTGCCAACGCTTCTGCTGCGGCGTGTAGTAGAGATAGGTGCGCGACGCGGGGCCCGTGCTCTGGCCGGGGATGCGCGCGACGAGGTCGAGCGTGAGCTTCTTGCTGGCCTCGGGCGCGAGATCGCGCCAGTAGAGCGCCAGCTCGCGGCCCTTGAGCTCCCAGAACGCGAACGCCTCGGCCTTCTGCAGGTCCTCGAGCACGCGCGTCGGCAACTCGACACCTGCCGGCAGACCGATGATCGCGAGCGTCATCGGCTGGCCTTCGGCCGTGCGATTCTTGACCTCGACGTCGAGCGCTACGGTGTTGCCCTCGGTCACGGTCGCGGCGCGCAGGCTCGTCGCGATCGACACCTTCGTGTCGGGATCGTCGGCGGGCTGTTCGGCGTGGTAGCTCACGTCGCAGGCGTAGGGCAGCGCACTGCCACCGCCCGTGACCTCGACGCGCAGCGTGTGTTCGCCGTGTTGAAGCTTGTTCCACAGGTCGAACGTCAACGCATCAACTTCGCCTGCGGTGAACGCGCGCTCGGCGATCATGGTCTCGCCGTCGAACACGCGCAGCGTGCCGGGTTCGCGCATCGTGCGGTTCTTCGCCGCATACTCGGTCAGCGCGCGCAGCGCGACAATCGTCGCCTGCGTCGCGCCGAACGTGCCCGAGCCGCCGCGGCACTTCTGCAAGAACTCGACGGCGCTCCTCACCTGGTTCTGGTAGGCGGCGTCGGGCAGCCACGCGAGCACGCTGAAGCCCGTCGTCTCGACGATCAGGTCCTGACCGCCGCTGCGCGTGATGCTCGTCTTGGCGCCGTGCAGCGAACCGTCGGGTCCTTGCATCTCGGCGAGACGCTGGCGCGCCGTCGCGACTTCGGGGCGTCCCGCGAGCTGCATCGCGCACGCGATCAGCGCCATTTCGTACGGGTCCCTGGTCGTGATGCGGCCAGCGAGCGCGTCGATCTCGGTCTTCAGCTCGCTCGCCGGCGTGCCGGCCTGCAGCAGCGCGTAGACGACGTAGGCGTCGGTGAGCTCCTGCGGCGCGCCGCCGTAGCTGTCGAGCGCCCTCGCATTGCGGCTGAAGCTGCCCTTGCCGTCGCGGCGCGCGAGCAGCCATTGCTTCGTGCGATCGACCATGCCCGCGTCGACCGCGTAGACCTTCGCCATGTCGTGGAACTGCAGCAGGCCGTAGGCGGTCAGCGCCTCGTGGCCCGGATCGCCGCCGAACCACTCGTAGCCGCGCTGCTTGCACTCGTAGCCGGTGATCTTCGCGTAGCCGCGTGGCAGCAGCTCGCGCGCGCGCGCCGCGACGGCCGGAACGTCGTCGCCGTTCGCGTCGAGCAGCGTGAGCACGAGCGTGTTCGGGTAGTTCGAGGAGCTCGCCTGCTCGAAGCAGCCGTGCGGTTCCTGCAGGATGCCGGCGAGGCCTTCGGTCAGTGCCGTCAGCGGCGACGGGTAGACCTTGAGTGTCATGTGGCCGGAACCCGGCACGGCGTCGGCGGGCACGACGACGACGAAGGTCGACGGCTTGCCGGCTTCGACGGTGCCGCCCGCCGAGCGGTGGTGCGGGAAGCCGCGCGGCGCGATGCGCAGCGTGTGTTCGACGAGGTCGGCGAAACGACCGGCCCTGCCCTGCAGCGTGAGCTTCGCGGCCGTGCCCTCGCCGACGGTGATCGGCAGCAGCACGCGACCGCGGCCGTCCCGCAGCACGATGCTCGCGGGAACGTTCGCGCCGAGTTGCGCGCCGTTCGCGGCGGTCGCCTGCAGCGCGACCTCGGCGATGCTCTGGCCCTCGACGATCGCGGCGATCGGCAGCTGTAGCAGGTCACCCTGCGAGACTTCGTCGGGCAGCTTGGCTTCGAGGTGGAACGGCAGCCGCGCCTGGAACTTCGCTTCGGCCTGGCCGACGCGGCCCGTCGGACCGGTCGGCGCGTGAGCGTCGGCCTGCACGAGCCACGTCGTCACCGCGTCGCTCGTCGCGAACGTGACGGTCGCTTCGCCGTTCGCATCGGTCGCGACGAACGTGTTCCAGCAGATCGTCGACGTGAAGTCGGTGCGGCCATCGTGCGGCGTCTGCTTGTGCGCGTATTGGCGCTGTTGCCAGTCCACGGCGTAGCGGTGGGACTTGGCCTTGAAGTCAGCACGGTGAAAAGCGACGCGACGCTCGCCTTCTTCCAGGCGTCCCGCACCTCCTCCCCCGCCGCCGCGCACGAGTTCGTTCGCCTCTTCGAACACCATGAAACCGAGAGGCGCGGGCATGGCTCCTCCGACGGCGAGCCCGCCGTCCTTCGCGAAGGCGTCGGCCTCACCGTAGTGCGCGGCGAAGAACAAGCGTGCCGGCGCAGCCTCCGGAACCGCCGGAGCCACGAGTGGGAGCGCCGCGCCGTCGCGACCCGCGAAGTCCACCGCGTCCAAGAGCACGTCGCGGTCGGCTTTCCACATCAGCTTCTCATGGACGTGATGCGTCGACGTCACCGCCAGCAGCACGAGGGCCACCCCCGCGGCAACACCGACGACGAGCTGCCACGCCGGTGGCACTCGCAGGACCCGTTGCATCAGCCAAACGATGGCTTCGAGCAGCATCACGAGGCCCAGCAGCATCGCGGCGACGACTGCCGCGTCGTGGAGGCGGAGTCCGGTCTGGCGAGCTGCACTGGCCAACGCCGCACCTGACGCTTGCGCCGCAGCGAGGTTGCTCGCGACCTGCGGCGTGTGCGAGAAGCCCTCGCGTGCCAGCGTGCCTTCGCCGGCCCTGGCGTGGGCGGCAATCGCCGCCTTGGCCACGTCGTCGTTGCGCCAGACGAAGCGGCGCCAACCGCGCGTGCCGAGCAGCAGGTCGACGTTGCGCGCGGCTTCGGCGTTGCTGGGGAAGAAGTCGCCGAGGTTCTCGATGCGCTCCACGTCGGCGAACAGCATGGCCTGGTCGCCGAGGCCGACGCGCGGTTCGCTGCCGAGCGACACCGCAGCGAGGTCCGTGACGCTGAGCCCGACGACGGCGGCCATGGACTTGCCGCTCTCGTCCTTCGTTCGCACGGTGACCTGTTGCGATTCTGCGGGCGCGAGCGTCTCGAGCTTGCTCGCGAGCTCGATGTCGATGCGATGCGTTGCCGCGCGGCGAACGAGCCGTTCGGCCACGGGCTGCAGGTTGCGATCGAACACGGTCGCGCGCAGCACGCCGGCAGCGTTGGCGGGCAGCGTCACCTCGGCTGGCTCGAGGAGATCGCCGCCTTCGCCAGCGCGCAGCGTCGTCTGACCGACGAGCACGCCGCGGCAGAACACGCCGAGCAGCCACGGTCCATCACCTCGCCCCGCGAGGTCGAGCCGCAGCGGCGCGTTCGCGGCGATGTCGGTGCCCGGCAACCGCATCGCGATGCCCGTGCTCTGCACGCGCGGCATCTCGAACGGCTCCTCGTGGCCCGCGAGCCGCACGCGATACGTGCTGCTTTCGCGCGGCACGAACGTGAGCTTGACGCGACCCTGGTGCGCGGTGCGGAACTTCGCGACCTGGCCGCGTTCGTCGAACAGCTCGCCCGCAGCGTCGACGGGGCGGCCGAGCGGATCGCTGCACTCGAGATACAGTCCGTTCTCGACGCCCGCGACGAGCTCGCCGCCCTCGGGATACGCTGACACGAGCACCTTGCCGGTCGGCACGACGAACGGCTTCACCTCGGTCTCGACGACGCCGCCGTCGGTGATCATCGCGCAGAAGCGCGCGGCACCCTTGTCGACGTTGCTCGGCACCGTGAAGCGGAAGGTGCTCTCGCCCTGCGCCGCGAGGGCCTTCTGCTCGGTCCACACCTCGGCGCCGTCGATCACGAGAGCGGCCCTCGCGATCGCGCCCGCGGCGCCGCCGCCGCCCATGCGTTCGACCGTGACCGTCGCGGAGCCGCGCGCGCCCGGAGCGTAGGTCGTGCGATCGAGCACGATCGTCTTCTTGAGCTGCGGGGCATGGAACGTTCGCACGACGATCTCGGCCGACTCGGTCGGGAACGAGCCGTCGGCCGACGACACCGCCACGCGATGTGGTCCGCCGGCGCTGTCAGCCGGCAGGTTGAGCCGGAACGAACCGACGCCGGCGGGCGCAACCGCCTCGTTGTCGATGGATACGGGTGCGCCCTTGCTGTCGAACAGCTGCGCCTGCATCGGCAGCTGGCGCTCCAGCGGCAGCAGCGTGACGCGGTCGAGCACGACGGCGCGCGCGAACACGGGCTCACCGGGTTGGTAGACGGGCCGATCGGTCGTGAGGTGCACGAGCGGCCCCGCGTGGGCCGTCGACAGGTTGAACACCTGACGCACTTCGTCGGTTGCGTGCGACGCCACGACCTCGACGCGCTTCGGCGCGCGCAGATTGGCCTTCATCGCGATCGTCGCCGCGCCGCCGGTCACGGCCACCTCGTCGGCGGCCAGCACGGCGTCGTTGTCGCCGAACGACTGCCAGCGCACGCGGCACGCGGCGGGATCGCCGCGCAGGTCCTGCGCCTGCACCGTGAAGCTCCAGGGTGCGCCGGCAGGCACGGCCTTCGGCGCGCTGACCGTCAGGTGCAGGTGATCGCACTCGAAGCTCGCGACACGCCGTTGCGCGATCTGGTCGGCGACGAAGAAACCGAGCACGGTGGCTGCGGCGAGTGCGGCCGCCGTCAGCAATCGGCCCGCTGGTCGGCGCAGCCAGCGCGAGCGCAACGACGACGCGCTTGGCGTGCGCAGCACGAGCGGCGGTTGTTCGGGTCGCACGGCGCGCTCGAGCAGCCTCGCCTGCTGCAGCACTTCGGCCTGCAGCGCGCGCAGCGCTGGCTCTGCTTCGAGCCGGGCCGCGATGCGCTCGGGGTTCTCGTGGCAGCCGAAGTGCAGTTCGAGCAGTTCCTGTTCGAGCTGCTCGCGTTCGGCCGGGGAATAGAACGTCTTGTCGTGGTTCATCGCTTGCTCTCCGCGCTACGCACCCCTGCTCCCAATGCCTGCCGCAGCTTCTGCAGCGCGCTGCGCATGCGCGTCTTCGCGGTGCCGATCGGAATCGCGAGTGCCGCAGCGACGGCTTCGAACGTGAGCTCGCCGCCGACGCGCAGCAGGAAGACCTGCTGCTCGGGCGCGCTGAGTCCGGCGACGGCGGCTTGCGCCAGCGCTACGTCCTCGCGCTGTTCGAGCGCGTGCGACGGAGAAGGAAGGGTGTTTGGCGTCACGGTCTGGTCCTCGTCCAGGGTTTCGTGGATCGGCTGCCGCTGCCGGCGACGCCGCGCATCGACCGCCACGTTCCACACGACGACGAAGATCCACGCCACCGGGTTGTCCGGCCGCGTGCCCTGCTGCCAGTTGCGCCAACACTTGAGAAAGGCGTCCTGGAGGATCTCGGTCACGTCGGCCGAACCACCGAGCACGCTGCGGACCGCCCCCGCCAGACCCTGTCGATGGGTCTGGAACATGTGGCTCAGGGTCGGATCCGCATCGGCCATGGATCGCTCGTGCTCCTCAAGACGCCGGTTGGCGACGATGGATTGCGCTGGCTGCAGATTCTGCGGTGTGTCGGGCGGGCCGGGGAGCGGGTTCCTGCGATGGCAACGGGAGCGTCGGCATCGTGGGGGATTCCTCGGCTGCCTCCCGGCACGCTTTCCCTGCGGCTTGCGCTGTCTTGGGCATGGTTGCCCATCGCCACCTGCTCGGCCTCGCCGCAGCGCTCGCCCTTTGCGCTGGCTGCGGTGGTTGCACGCTGGTGAAACCTGTGGTCGGCGCCTTCGTGGGGCCGGTGGTCATGCTCGCAAACTCGGGTGGTGACTTCTCGGGTTGTGGCTGCAACGGCGAAGGAATCCTCTGCGCGCTGGGGATCATGGCCGCTGTCGGCGCGGGTGCGGGGCTGATCACCGGCATCGTCAGCGACGTGAGGGTCGTGTGCGGTTGCTGCGACGACCCGACGAACAACTGGTGGGACCCGTTCAAGATCAACAACGGGGCCTGCGGTCGCTAGTCGCCATTCTCGAATGGGCGGCTGCCTGGGAATCAGAGACCTGCGTCGCGCAGCGCGTCCTCCATGCCCGCGATCTCGGCGTCGCTGAGTTCGGCGAACTGGTTGCGCTGGTCGGCGGC
>Ga0111538_10000108_pt1 | contig 91209 bp, 73 predicted proteins | sample SoiMethybrSBSTD1_FD_79669 | JGI IMG/M metagenome (GOLD analysis project Ga0111538, IMG submission 79669) | Bulk soil microbial communities from a Populus tree surrounding site in Tennessee, USA - Soil MetaG P. TD hybrid SBSTD1 (version 2)... | ecosystem: Environmental > Terrestrial > Soil >...
ATCGCTTCCGGTCCCCAGGCCGGATTGAACATTCCGGCGATGGGATCGATGTCCACGGCCCTTCCGTCTTGGAGGCGAAATCCGGCCGGCGAATTCATCCAACCGTTCACGGCCACGACAAAGATCGCCGACGCGGCCCCGGCCAGACACACCATGATCCCGGCAAAAAAGTGCAGCGCACGCGGCACGCGATCCCAAGCGTACAAATAGATTCCGAGAAAGATCGCTTCGACGAAAAAGGCGAAGCCTTCGAGCGTGAACGGCAGACCGATCACGGAGCCGGCGAATTCCATGAAGCGCGGCCAAAGAAGCCCCAGCTCGAAGGACAGCACGGTTCCCGAAACCGCGCCGACCGCAAAGAGGATTGCGGTTCCCTTCGACCATTGCTGCGCCAGCGTGCGATAGGTCTCGTCTTTCGTCCGCAGCCAAAGCGCTTCCGAGATCACCATCAAGAGCGGCAAGGCGACACCGATGGCCGCGAAGATGATGTGGAAGCCCAGCGAGATCGCCATTTGCAATCTCGCTGCCAGCAAATCGGTCATTGCGAGTGAGGCGCGCGTGGAACCGGAGAGTTAGGGGTGCGCACCATCGCCGGAGAGCGGAAGAGCTTGCGAATCGCCCAGATGCAAACCCAGATCACGAGCACGGCACAGAGGATGGGGACCAAAATCGCAAGGATCGTCATGGCGATGGATGCAATCAGCTCACCCGTGGATACGACGGGGTTGCCCAATCCTCCGGTGGTTCCCGACGAAGTCGCCCGCATCGCGAGCGTGCCGACCTGAACCAAGGACGCGACACCGCCGCCGGCAATCGCCGCCAAGGACCATTTGAAGAAGGGCGAGACATCGAGCATGACCGATGCGGTCAGAATCGTTCCCGCCACGACGGCGGCGGGAGTCATCACCGCATCCATCAAATGATCGACCCAAGGAATGAAGTACGCGCCCAGCTCGAGCAGCGTGGCCGTACCGAACGCGATGAGCGCGGGCCAGGAGCCGATCCAATCGAATCCGGGGGACAAGGCGACATGACCGGTGTGCACGGCGATGCTCATCCCCAAGAGCGGAATGAAGACGCGAAACCCGCACGCTGCGCTCAGCCCGATTCCAATCATCAAACCCAGAAATGTTTCCATGCACTGCTCCTCGATCCGCGCCTCGCACGGGAATGCCGGTTCGACTCAGCTTCGTTGCTTCAACTCCAGAAGGCGAAGCTGCCCGCGCTCCTCAAGCTCCTCTATCCTGTACCGATCGGAGAGCCGAGCGCAAATCTCTTCGCGGGGGACCTCTTTGACGAGCGCCATATTCTCCCAAAAGCCAAGATGCTCCAATCCGGGGTCCGCGCAAAGGTCCTCGACGACAACGCGCCGTCCGGCCGCCAGCGTTGCGTCGATCGTCTCCTCGAGCTCCGTCAAAAACCCGTTGCCGGTCGCGTCCGACTCATAGAGCAAACGATAGGTGCGCAGCCCTGCGCAGCGCTCGGCAACGTAGAACGACCAGCGGGAATCCTGGGCCACGAGAAGATCTCCCGGCGTCGACGTTTTACAGAACTCTCCCGCCGACCACCAGGGAGGCCCCCCTTGGCGATGAACAAGAGACGGGGTGGGCCAGGTCACGTTCGCGAAGAAGAGCAATCCGAGCGAAGCCATCGCTACCGCTGCCACCCAATACGATGTTGGGCTCTGCAAAGTTTTCCACCCGGCGGCTGCCCCAAGAAACGCGAAGGGAAGAATCGGCACCCAGAATTGCGGGTCGCTGCCCAGCCAGATCCAGCATCCCACGGCCGTCCCGAGAAAGCCGGCCGCGAACGCCTGAAACACGCTTCGATGTGCGGCCTTCAAGGCGGCGCGAACGAACAGAACGAGCACGAACGCGGTCATCGCCGCCGCAATGGCGAACACGGTGATCTGGTCGGCGTGCAGACCCTGCACGCTCCTTCCCGTCAGCACGAGCTTCGCCGCGGCGGGCACTCCTCCCTCCAAGGGAAGAAACGTGCGCAAGAGTCCGGAGCCGGCGCGCAGCGCCGCCGCGGGAGTTGTTCCCTTCGCGATCGCGCCCATCATTTGTTCCGAGGAATGATGCGTGAGCCAAACGAAGAACGGGGCAGCAATCTCCTCGCGATGCGCGGCATAGCACCACGCAGCGAGACCAAAGAACGGAAGCACCAGGGCCAGTGCGAAGAGAATCGTTCGTGGATGATGCCAGGGACGAGCGGATCTCCAACGCTCGAGAAGAACCAGCATCGGCATCGTCGTGAGCAGGTTCGCCGCCATCGAAACGGCCAGAGTGAGTAGTGCGATCGCGGCCATGCGCCCGCGATTGCGCAGCACTCTTCCGTGCGTCAATGCCCACACACTGGCGACGAGCAGCGCGTGAGAGAGCATGGTCGTCTCCGGATCGCGCGCGTGCATCCACCAGGCCGAGGACACGGCCAATCCCCCGAGCGCCGTGGCCAATGCTCCGGCGCCGATCCCGAGCGAAGCCCCGATGGAAAACGCCAGGCCGAGCGCAATGGCACCGCACGCTGCATTCGCAACGACGATCGTGCGCAGCGGGGTTGTCCCCGGGGCGAGCTGCGTCACTGCTTGATGGAGCGCGCGCCACGCCGGGGTCAGAAGGAGATGCTGCGGGCGCGGCAGCCGTTCCTCGCGCACGAGCCGGATTTCTTCGTAGCCGTCCCCGGTTGCGGGGGCCTCCCAGCTTCCGAGCAAAAGGTTGAGAAGGAAAACGCCGAAAGTGAAAGCAATCGCGATTCGATTGGCCGCCATGAGGCGGCGACGCTATATTCGCTCGGTCTCCAATGCAACAGCCATTCGCAAAAGCCCATCCTCCCGATCGCCGCCCGATCATCGGCATCACTTCCGATGTGCGTCCCGATCGCCGCACGATGATCTTTCTGTTCGAGGAATACTCGCACGCGATCGAGCGTTCCGGAGGGCTCCCACTGCAAATTCCTCCGTTCGAAGATCCCGCGCTCGCCTCTCAGGTTCTGAGCATCGTCGACGGCGTCGTGATCGTGGGAGGTGAAGACATCGACCCGCGCGAATACGGAGAGGAGCCGCTCCCTTCCCACAATCCCGTGCCGCAATCGCGTTATGCATTCGATCGCGCGCTCGCGCAGCAGATTCTGTCCGGCTCCATGCCGGCGCTCGGGATTTGCTATGGCTGCCAGCTTCTCGCCGTCGTGTCCGGTGGATCACTCGTGCAAGACATTCCCACGCAAATCGGCCCGCAGGTCTCTCATTCCGGGCGCTATCCCGATCTGCCCATGCATCCGGTGGAAGTTGTGCGCGGGTCCAAGCTCGCGGCGCTCCTCCAAAGCGAGCGATTGGAAGTGAACTCCGCGCACCATCAAGCTCCGCGCCGCCTTGGCCCTGCTCTCGTGGAGTGTGCGCAGGCACCGGACGGAGTGATGGAAGCGTTCGAAGGAACCGGCCAGCGCTTTCTTTTCGGCCTCGAATGGCATCCCGAGCTGCTTTATCCCCGAGCACCGGAGCGCGCGATCTTCCACGCGTTCATAGCGGAAGCGGCGAGGGCGGCCGGGGCGAGATTGGATCCGGCTCGCGCCGCTCGATAACCCGGAAGACCTCGCCGTTCGCAGGACTGGACTCCGCCGGGGTCCCCCGCTAGGCTACCCGGATGATCGTCGGCATCCCGAAGGAAACTTATCCCGGCGAACGACGCGTCGCGCTCACCCCCTCCGTTCTTCCCTCACTCGCGAAGGCCAAAGTCGACGTCTTGATCGAATCCGGCGCCGGTGAAGCCGCCGGAATCAGCGACGCCGAATTCCGCGAGAAGGGCGCACGCATCGCCGCATCGCGCGCGGAGCTGTTCTCGCAAGCGCAGATCATCGCCCAGGTGCGCACCTTGGGCGCGAATCCCGACGCGGGCCGCGCCGATCTCGCACTGCTTCGCCCCGAAACCGCCGTCGTCGGCATGGCCGATCCCTTGGGCTCCCCGCAAGCCGCGCGCGAAATTGCGCAGCGCGGCGCCATGCTCTTTGCGCTCGAATTGATCCCGCGCATCACGCGCGCGCAGAGCATGGATGTCCTGACATCGATGGCGACGATCGCCGGTTACAAAGCCGTCGTGTTGGCCGCCGACACGCTCCCGAAAATGTTTCCGCTCTTGATGACTCCCGCCGGCACGCTGCAAGCGGCGAAGGTGTTCATCATCGGCGCCGGCGTGGCCGGACTCGAGGCGATCGGAATCGCCAAGAAGCTGGGGGCGGTCGTCGAGGCATATGACGTCCGGCCGGTCGTGAAAGAGCAAGTGGAGAGCTTGGGCGGCAAGTTCGTGCAAATGGAATTGGACACGAAGGGATCGGAAGGCGCGGGGGGATATGCAAAGGAGCTCGGCGAAGACTTCTACCGCAAGCAGCGCGAGCTCATGCTGCGCGTGATCGCCGGCTCCGATGTCGTGATCACGACCGCGCTCATTCCCGGAAAGCGCGCTCCCATTCTCGTGACGCGCGAAATGGTCGAAGGCATGCGCCCCGGCTCCGTCGTGGTGGATCTCGCCGCCGAGCGCGGCGGCAATTGCGAGCTGACCCAGCCGGATCAAGCCGTGCTCCATCGCGGCGTGACGATCTTGGGGCCCACGAATCCCGCATCGGACATTCCTTTCCACGCCAGCCAGATGTACGCCAAGAACGTGGTGACGTTTCTTCTTCATCTCGTGAAAGACGGGCAAATCAAAATCGATGCGCAAGACGAGATCACGCGAGAGGTGTTGGTCACCCGCGGCGGGGACGTCGTTCATGCGCGCGTGCGTGATCTTTTGGGCGCGGTTCCGGCAGGCACTGGCGGCGGGCCATGATCCAGGACTTGGTTCTCCTTTTGACGGTGTTCATGCTGGCCTTCGCGGTCGGTTGGGAAACCCTGGGTCGCGTTCCCCCGACTCTCCATCTTCCGCTTCTCGCCGGGATTGCCGCTGTCTCCGGAATCATCCTGTCGGGCGCGGCGATTCTCTTGCAGTTCGGGGCCGATGCTTTGGGCGCATCGCTCGGATTCCTCGCCGCGTTTCTCGCATCGTTCCAAATCATTTCCTCGCTCGTACTCACGAATCGCCTGCTGCGAACCTCGCGCAAAGCCGTCAGGAAGTAATCCGTGGAACCGAGTTTCATCGCGGGCTCGGTCGCGATTCTTTTCGCATCCGTCGTGACCGCCGTTCTCTTCGTGCTGGGTCTGCGTGGATTGTCCCATCCCCGAACTTCATTCCGCGGGATGTGGATGATCGCCATCGGGCTGGGCGTACTGATGTTGGCCACGCTCTGGACCGGCGGCTTCGACATCCTTCTCTTCTTCATGGCAGTGATCTTAGGCGGCGGTGCCGGCGCAATCTTCGGTGAGAAAACGAATCTCCGCTCGGCCGGCATTCTCATTGCCGCTTCCATCGGATTCGGCGGGTTGGCATCGGCCTGTGTCGCCGGTGCGGCGCTGCGCGATCAAATCAGCTTCACCTCCGACATCTTCAGCGCGCAAGTCGTCGGCTACGAAACCATTGCGCTCACCCGCATCGGTGTTTCGCTCGGAATTCTGTTCGGAATGATGGCGTTCGGCGGCGCGACCTCGCTCTGCTCGAGGTTGCAAGCGGAGATGACGCATCAGCCCAAACCGAATCTCTTTCCCGCCTGGGGCGTGAAAGCATTCGGCGCCGGTGCGCTTCTTGCCGGAATCCTCTTCGCGATTCGTCCGCCGGGCGCAGGCGTCTATCTCATTCTGGCGGTCTTCGCGTTTCTCTTCGGTCTGTATCTGGGACAATCCATCCGCGGCGAGGCCACCGTAATCCTGGCGCTCTTGAGCATCGCGACGGGAATCGGCGTCCTTTCGGCCGGATTCGCGGTTCCGCACAACGGGCTCCTGATGGGCGGCGCGATTGCGGCCAGCGCATCGCTCGTTTTCGCACAGATTCTCTGCCGGGGAATGGGCATGAGCATCGCGGGGATCTTGCGCGACGCATTTCGCGGAGAGGTCGCGGGCGGCGCGGAGGAAACGACGGCCCGGCGCATCAAGACGACTTCGGCCGAAGAAGTCGCCATGGTTCTGGATGGTGTGCGCCGCGTCGTGCTCGTCCCCGGATATGGTCTCGCCTTGGCACAGGGTCAGCACACGCTTCGCGATCTCGCCAATCTCTTGCGCGAGCGCGGTGCTTCGGTCGACTACGCGATTCATCCCGTCGCCGGGTGCATGCCCGGGCAAATGAATCTTCTGCTGATGGAAGCGGACGTCCCGTACGAGGAGATGAAAGAAGCGGAAACGATCGAATCCGGCCTGGCGCAGACCGATGTGGCGCTCGTCGTCGGAGCGTGCGACATCGTCAATCCCGACGCGCGCACCGATCCGAAGAGTCCACTCGCCGGTCTGGAGAGTTTGAGCGTCGGCCGCGCGGAGACCGTCGTCGTGCTGAAGCGCACAACCGGACCCGGATTCAGCGGCGCGCCGAATCCGCTCTTCAGCGCGGACAACACCTTGATGCTGCTCGGCGATGCCAAGAAATCATTGCAAGAGCTGGTGCGAGCCGTGAAGGAGAACGGAAAATGAAACGAGTCATTCACTTCAGTGTGATCGCGGCTTTGACGGGCGCACTTTTGGTGGGCTGTGCGCAAAAGAAGACGGAAGAGATGCCGCCGGACACGGCACCGGCCGCCGACACATCCGCGACGATGCCGGCGATGGGAGCGCACTCCGATTCCGCCTGGGGAGGACTCAGCGAAGCTGAATTCAAAGCGCTACACACGCCGCCGGATCAGAGCCAAATCGAGCTGCACGGAACGATGATCGATCTTGCCGGAGGGAAAGCCTACCTGAGTCTTCCGCAAGGTCCGCCTCCGCATCCGGGAATTGTCGTGATCCAGGAATGGTGGGGGTTGAACGACAACATCAAGCATTGGGCCGATCGCTTGGCGGCGGAAGGCTACGCCGCGCTCGCCGTCGATCTTTACGAGGGGAAAGTCACTCGCTCGCCCGACGAAGCTGCGCAGCTGATGAAGAATCTCAATGAGGTGAAGTCGACGAACACGGTTCTCGCGGCACACGATTTCCTGCAGACCGATTCGCGCGTTCAAGCTCCGAAGACGGGCTCCATCGGTTGGTGCATGGGTGGACATTGGTCGCTGCGGCTGGCGATCAACGAGCCCGATCTCGATGCCGCGGTGTTGTATTACGGATTCCCGATCGAAGATCTCGCGCAACTGCGTAAGATCCGGGCGCCGCTCTTGGGAATCTACGGCAACAAGGACAAGAGCATTCCGCCGCCGGCCGTCGATGCGTTCGAGAAGGCGTTGACCAGTGCGGGCGTGACGACCGAATTCCATCGCTACGACGCCGACCATGCCTTTGCGAACCCTTCGAATCCGGTCTACGACGAAGTGAATGCCGCCGCCGCTTGGGAAGTCACCCGGATGTTTCTGGCGAAACATCTGAAGTAAGGCGCGAATCGCTTCGCGCCTTACTCACGCTTACCTGTAGCTGGCTTTGATCTGACCCCAGCTGATCGGCTCGATCGCAATCGGTCCAAGTCCAGAGAGGCAGTACACAAACGGCTGCTCGGCGTGCGAAATCCAAACGTTGGTCGTCAAAGGATCAACTCCGCAGCCTTGTCCGTTGTTATCGCCGGCCAAAGGAATGGAGTAGCTTGCGATGAAGGCGCCGTTGACTGCCGAGATCCAGTACCCCGTCTTGAGGTCGCGGTCGTTGTACACGATTGCATCGTTGGTCGCGTCGTAGCCGGTCCCCGCGATCCGCGTTCCGAAAGGAACATTGAAGATGGGGCCGATGACGCCCGTAGTCGGATTGATCCCGTAGACTCGGTTCGTAGTCCAATCACAGGCCCAATACAGATCCCTGACCTGATCGTAAGAGACTCCGACAGGATTCCCGAGTGCCGGAAATGAATCGATGAGACTGCCGCTGAGGTCATAGGTCATGACCAGGTGTGCCCCCGGGTCGGTGACGAGATAGAGGCTGCGCGCCGAATCATACCCAACGTCAAAGCCGAATCCAGGCGGCGGGTGCAATGTGATGGACTCGACCTCGCCGCAGCTCTGATACCTGTGAATCACGCCATCGTAGATGAGAAGATCGCTACCCTTGAAGTCCACCCCAGTGTCATCGTTGGGCGCTGGACATGAGCCGCAGAGGTCGCCTTCCCCGGTGATCGGACCAGTGTTGTCGCCGATCACGTTTCCCGCTGCGTCATAACGCGCCAGCGCCGTTCCAGAAGCGAGCATGATGAGAATGGTGCTCAGAATGGGAACCGCAGTATTGAATTTCATTCCTCTCCTCCTCGATGAGACGGCCAGGCCATCTCCTGATCGGTGTCGAAGGAATCATTGCATGAAGATGCCAGTCTCCCAGCTCCGGAAGCAGATCCGTGGTTCGTGTGATCACAACGAGTGTGGAAATCGAGGCAGGCCTGAAAAGCTGCGGATGCTTCATGAGGGGCCCCGGGGAGAGAGGCGAAGAAAGGCTATCAGCCGCGGTTCCTGAACTCAAGTCCGTCGAGCATTGAGTGGCCCGAAGGAAACGATTCGCAAAGTCGTAAAGCTCAGCTAGCTCCGCCGCTGCACCAGCACCACTCCCAAGAGAACGAGCGCGCCGCCGGCAATCGTGATCGCCGTCACCGTTTCTCCCAAGAGCGCCATCGCCGTCGCCAGCGTGACCAGCGGCTCGATGTACACGAACGCGGCAACGCGGCCGGCCTCGATGTGTTCCAGCGCGCCGTACCATAGCAAGTAGCCGATCCCCGATGAGCCAACGCCCAAGAAGAAGACCGCGGCCCATCCGGACGTCGTGAGATTGCCAAGCTCCTTCCATCCTTGCGATGCGATGAACACCGGGGTGAGCATCAATCCGCCCAGCATCATCGCCATCGTCGTGGCTCGCTTGGCCCCAATTCGTTTGATCGTGCGGTGTCCCAAGATCGTGTAGATCGCCCAATTGAGCGTGCTGGCAACGATCAAGAAATCGCCGCGCGTCGAGGGCAGCGCGAGAAGATTCCCCGAGAGCGTTCCTCGCGTCACGACCAACACCGCGCCCGCCAAACCCAGCACCAAACCCAACAATTGAAACGGTCCAAAGCGTTCGCCGCGGAACATCGCCGACAAGATCACCGACCAAATCGGAATCAAGACGATGAGCCACCCGGTGTTGATCGCGCTTGTCATCGTCAGCCCGATGGCCTGCAGGATTTGGTGGATGAAGACGCCGACGAATCCCATGAGCGCCAGCATCTTCATTTCGCTTCGCGGTGCCAGGATCGGCGTTCGGGTCGCGGTCAACACGGCGGTGAGGAACAACACCGCCAGCACGGCGCGCAAGGTGACGAGCGTGATCGGGGAGATCTCGGAAACCGCCGCCTTCGTCGCGACGAAGGAGATTCCCCAGAGGATGACGGCCCCCAACGCGGCAAGTCTTGCCCCGATCAAAGGGGCGCCCTTCGCTCCCGGCGCGTGCTCGATCACTCGACGCGCCCGCCCCGCCCGGGTCCCGGGCTCAAGCGGCGCCCCCTTCCCGACGATCGATAGGCATGTTTTCGCAATTCCGGCGGGACGCTGAAGCCTGGTGCGCGGGAAGGCTCTGGCAGGTGCGCATTCCCGTGCTCCTGTATTTGCTGGGAGTTTGGACCGCTCACGCGCGCGACGTGCGCCATCAAAGCATCTTCTACGGAATCGACATCGGCATTCACGAGCTGGGCCACGTCGTATTCGGGCCATTCAACGATGTGTTGGCGGCGCTCGGCGGCTCTCTCTTGCAATGCGTGGCGCCCCTCATCGCCGCGGTTCTGTTCTATCGCCAGCGCGATTACTTCGCGATCTCGTTTGCCGTCGCCTGGTTCGGAGCGAATCTCTTCGAGGTCGCGGCGTACGCCGGAGATGCCGTGGCCATGACGCTTCCGCTGGTTACGCCGGGAGGGGGCGAGCCGATTCACGATTGGAATTACGCGCTGGCTAGCTTGGGTTGGCTGCGCTACACGCCAACGATCGCGGCAATTCATCGTTGGTGCGGGCATCTCGCGATGGCATCGAGCCTGGTGTTCGGTGGATGGTTGGTCACGCGAATGATGTTTGCTCCCCACCCCGTGACATCCTCGCCGGAATCTCCCGAATCACCAGCCTCACGGTAACATCGCGGCTCATTCCGCGCCTCCCTGTCCCGAAGTCGGCAAAATCCCGTATCCTGGGTCGATGCTCTCCCTGAATTGCCGCGTCGCCCGCCGCCGGCGCTTTCTCGAATTGGTTTCTCGTCCCGTGCTCTTGTTCGCCGGAGGTGAGCGTCCGCGCGGATCGCCGTTCCAAACGTATCCCTATCGCGCCGACAACAACTTCCTTCTTTTCTTCGACCGGCCCGAACCGGGAAGCGCTGCACTCTTCGATCCCGATGAGAAAACCGTCACGCTCTTTCTTCCCGATCGGACCGTAGAAACCGCGACTTGGTCGGGAGAGCTCATCTCGTTCGATGCCGTTCGCGAGCGGGAGGGCGTCGATGCAGTCCTGGCCGTGGAGAAGATGCCGCAGACCTTGTCCGATCTCTTGCGCGGCCGCCAGGTTCTCTCGCTCGCCGTCGGCGATCCGAACGCGACGCGTCTTGCTTCCTCGATCAGTGGACAGAGCCTCGTCTACGACGATCCGGCGCGCATCGGGCCGCAGGAGCTCGTCGATGCGCTCGCCACGCTGCGCCTTCGCAAGGAGCCCGAGGACATCGCCGAGATTCGCGCCGCCGCTCAAGTCACGCGCGAAGCGCATCTCGCCGTTCTCGAGTCCGTTCGCCCGGGTGTGACCGAGCGCGAGCTCGCCGCGCGCATGGAAGAGATCTATCTCAAGAACGGATGCGCGAATGCCTACGGCACGATTCTCTCCGTTCGCGGAGAGATCCTGCACAATCCGAATCACGAAGGCGTTCTCCAGCGCGGCGATCTTCTTCTCGTGGACTCGGGCGCGGAAGTTCCTTCGGGATACGGCGCCGATGTCACGCGAACGTGGCCCGTTTCCGGAACATTCCAGGGGGAAGCGCGCGCGATCTACGAGATCGTGCTGGCGGCACAGAAGAGAGCGATCTCCCTCGTACGTCCCGGAGCTCGATTCTCCGACGTGCATTTCGGTGCGGCGCACATTCTGGCGGAAGGGCTCGCGAGCACGGGGCTTTTGAAGGGCGACCCGGCCTCGCTCGTAAAGCGCGGCGCGCAGAACCTGTTCTCCCCGCACGGCATCGGCCATCTCCTGGGGCTCGAAACGCACGATCTGCGTACATTCGGGGATCGTATTCTCTATGCGTCGGGACGTAAACGCAGCGAGGAGTTCGGCACGAACATGTTGCGAATGGATCTCGACTTGGACACCGGCATGGTGCTCACCATCGAGCCCGGTCTCTATTTCGTCCCCGCCATCTTGCGTCGCCCGGAGTTCCGGGAGAAGTTTCGCGATGCCGTGGACTTTGAGCTCGCCGAGCGATACCTGTCCGTGAATGGCGGCCGGGGATTCGGGGGAATTCGCATCGAGGACAACGTCGTGGTGATTCCGGGCGGTTGCGAGATCCTGACCCCGGGGATTCCGAAGGAGATCTCGGAAATCGAGCGCGGGATCGGGCTCGCCGGCGAGGCAATGCGAGCCGCGCGATGAGGCTCGCGATCGCCGACATTCGCCCGGACGAGAGAAGAGCGGCTTTCGGAGCGCTCTTCACTCTCCTCGGAATGATGGCGGCGCACTCTCTTCTCGAAACTTCCCGCGACGCGCTGTTCCTCGCCCACTTCGCCGCCAACCGGCTTCCGTTCGCCTACCTGGCGATCGCCCTCATCTCCATTCCCATCTCGAGCATGCCGTGGAGCCCGAAATGGATTCCCGACCGGCGCAGCAGACTAGCTCTGTGGCTCATTTTCTCGGGAGCTCTTACCGCGGGGTTCTGGATTCTGTCCGATCGCGGCGGGACTTGGGCCTTCTATGCTCTCTACATTTGGTCTGGCGTCTTTGCGACGATCTCCGTGTTGCAATTCTGGGTTCTGTTGGCCGACACGTTTACAGTCACGCAAGCGAAACGGCTCTTCGCCATCATCGGAGCGGGCAGCATCTTGGGAGCGATCCTCGGCTCGCTGCTGGCCCAAAACATCGCGACTCATATCGAAGCGCGAGCGATTCTCCTGGCCGCGTCGGGCATTCTCTTCGCCACGGCGCTCGGGCCCTACTTTCTCCAGCTCCACCCAGGCCGAGACGACACTCCGCCGCCGCGGCACAGGCAGCCCTGGTATGCAGCGGTGCGCCGAGTCCTCCAACAGCCGTACACGAAGCGGCTGGCTCTGCTGACGCTTCTTTCCGCGGTCACGTTGACGTTCGCCGACTTCATCTTCAAGAGCATGGTTCAGAGTTACGTCATGGGCTCCGGCCTCGAGCAGATCCACACCGGTGCGGATGCCGATCGCTTGAGTTGGGTGTTCGCCACCGCTTATCTCATCTTCAACTGCCTTTCGCTCCTGGCTCAAATCACAGTCGTCGGATGGATGACCCGCAATCTTGGGGTCGATCGCGTCCTCGCTTTTCTGCCGTTGCTGCTCTTGGCCAGCTCCTTCTGGATCGTCATCGGCGGAGGCGTACTGGCGGCGATGTTTCTCAAAGGCTTCGACGGAACATTTCGTCATTCACTCCATCGCACCGCTTCCGAAGTTCTCTATGTGCCCTTATCCAGCGAGCTTCGTGAAACCATCAAGACGGTCGTCGACATCGTCGGCCAGCGCGGAGGACAGGCGATCGCATCGCTGGCGATTTGGTTCACTTCGCGAGCGGAGCTACATTTGCCGGGGATTGCGGGACAATTCGAGGTCCAGCTCGCCGTTCTCGTGGCCGTTCTGTGCCTCGCTTGGATCGTGGTGGCGATCGGACTCAAGCACCATTATTTCGATCTCTTCCGAGAGACCCTGCACAAAAACGTGACTCGCACGCAGATCGATTTTCCACAGCTCGATCTGGCTTCGCTCGAAGCGCTGATCGCCGCGCTCAGCAAATCGGACGAACGGGAGGTCGTTGCCGCTCTCGAGCTTCTCGCCGATCAGGGCCGCGTCCACCTGGTGCCGGCGCTGATTTTGTACCATCCCTCTCCCCGGGTCGTGATTCGCGCGCTCGAGCTCTTCGAAGGCGGCGGCCGCACGGATCATCAGCACATTCAAGAGCGCCTGTTGGCCCACCCCGATGGATCGGTGCGTCAGTTCGTGCTTCTGCATTATCCCCCGGGAGCACGACGCGATGAATTACTGGAGCGATCCTTGACCGATGAATCGCCGGACGTTCGCGCCAGCGCAATTGTAGGCTTGCTCTCCTCGGAGAAGACTCCGCATCCGCGCGTCGAATCCATTCTCGACACGCTGGTGCGCACCGGCTCGTCCGAAGCAAAGCAGGCGCTCGCGCGGGCCATCCGGCATTCCGGTTCCGACAAGTTCGACGGGATCCTGACCCTTCTTGCCAACAGTCGCGATCCGCGCATCTGTCATGAAGTTGCGCCGGCGATGAGCACATCTCCCAAGGCCGCGTACATTCCCTCGCTTCTGCCGATGCTGCAATGGCGTGAATCGCGCGAGGAAGCGCGGCGCGCGCTCGTCGCGATTGGTGCCGAAGCGCTGGATGCATTGGCCCAGGCGCTTCGCGATCCGAAGACGCCGCTTCGTGTGCGCCGCCATCTCCCGCGCACGATCTCCCGCTTTCAGCCGCAGTTGGCTTCGAACATTCTTCTGGCCCATCTGCCCACCGAGCAGGATAGCGTCGTGATCTACAAGATTCTTCGCGCCGTCGGACGTTTGCGCGCGAACAATCCCCGCATTCGCCTGGACATGGGTGTCGTTGATCGATCGATCGAAGAAAACCTGCGTGTCGCGTTTCAAGCGCTCGAGTGCCGCGTCGTTCTCGGAAGGATCGCGGGCGAAACACCGAAGTTTCGCACTCAAGCGTTCGCGCTCCTGCATGAGCTCCTCCTCGTCGAGCACCAAAACGCGATCGAGAGAATCTTCCGCTTGATGCAAATGAAATATCCGCGGGAGGATTTCAGCCGGATGTATCGCGGTTTGCGCAGCGAGAGAGCGGCAGCCCGGGCTTCCGCACGCGAGCTCTTGCAGCACACGGTGAAGCCGCCGGAGAAGGATGCGGTGTTGGGTTTGCTCGAAGAGGTTCCCGACGAAAGGAAACTGGAATACGGCGCTCACTTCCGCCGGCCGGACGAGGCGCCCATGTCCGACGATCTGGAAACGCTTCTTCGCACTCTGATCGAGCGCGGCTCTTCCACAGTGCAAGCCATCGCCAAGCATTTCGCTGCGGAGATCGGCGTGAGCGAACCTGTTCCGGCGGCGGGATAAGCATGCGCTTCGTCGGCCCGCTCGAGCGCGCGCTCTACCTCAAGACGCTCCCTGCTTTCGAAGGATTGGGATCCGCCGAGATCGCCGCATTCGCGGAGCATGCCATCGAGTGCAGGTACCGGCGCGGGGCCACCGTGTTGAAAGCTGGGGAACCGGTCACCGCATTTCATGTCGTCGTGGATGGAAAACTTCTGGTCGAATCGCCGAAGGACTCTGAATCCGCGGAAGTGGGCCCTCGAGCGACGGCGGGACTCCTTTCGCTTCTGGCGCGTTCCACCAAAGGAATCAAAGCGATCGCCATCGAAGATACGCTCACCCTCTCACTCGAAGCAGACGTCGTGTTCGACCTCTTGGAAGACAACTTCGCGATCTTTCTTCAGCTCCTGCGCTACCTCGCGCACCGTACGCTCGAGGAGCGGCTGGACACTCCCGAATGGGAATTGCTTGCGCCGGCGCAGGACGAGGCTCCCGTGCAAAGGGATCTGAACATCATTGACCGTCTTCTCTACGTCAAACGCCCCGGATCGGTGTTCGAGCATTCGAGTCTTGCGGCGGTCGCGGACATGGTCGCGATGACCCATGAGCTCAGGTTCCCCGCCGGGACGACTCTTTGGACTTCGGGCGATCGCTCGGATGTGTCGTTCATCATCGTGGGCGGCATCGTTCTGTGCACGATTCAAGGCACGCTCACGCCATTTCGATGCGGACCGGGCTATCCCTTGGGAAACCTCGAGCGCTTGTGCGGCGAGCCCCGTTGGTATACCGCCGTCACCGAAACCGAAGTCGTCGCGCTGCGCAGCGACCTCGATGCCTTTCTCGACGTGCTGGAAGACTATCCCGACATGGCCAAGGATTTACTCATCGGCATGGCACGAAATCTCATTCGCATCCTGCGCAAGAATGCGGAAGCGCGGGAAACACGTTCATCTCCCGACGGCGAGCCCACTGCAACCGAATTCGCTCAATCCGAAGCCGGCATTCCGTCGTAGCGAATTCCCTTCGGTCCATACCATTGAATGAGATCCACACGCAGACGTCCCGCTTGCACCGCGGGATCGGTATCGGCGAGCGCCCGTGCTTCCTCGATCGTCGTCACATTGAAGAGAAAGAGACCGCGCAAATCGTCGCTGCCGGAAAACGGACCGGCCAAGATCAACTTCCCTTCCTTGGCCAGCCGGCCGATGTTCGCCAAATGCGCTTCTTGAATCTTGGCCGTTTCCTCCGTTTTCTCCGGCGTCCATTTTTCACCCCGATAGAGGAGCCCTAAGACATACATCCTCATGCTCTCGTCGGGAGGCGCCGCGCTTTTCTTTTCGGGAGACCCCGCCTGCACTGCTGGGGGCGAAATCGGCTGGGCAGAGGGCGCGTCCTTGGCCCAAGACGCCAGCGGCAACGCCGCCGCAAGGAAGAGTGCCGCCAATCCAAGAGCGGGATGCGTGAGTTTCATGGTCGAGCTCCTTTGTGGGAAAACCGAGTGCCGATTGCAAAAAGATTCCGGAACTTTGCCCGAGCGAGCGCGCTACTGCAAACTGCGCCCCCTCTCGACATTCGAGAGCGCGAACGCGTACCATTCTCCCGGTCCATCCCGATCCAAACCCCTTGTGGAGATCCTTCATGACGTTTCCGCGACTCGCCGGTTTTTCTCTGGCCGCCTTCACCCTTTTGTTCGCGCCGCAGACCGGCCGGGCCGAGATTCAGAGCTTTCTCATCGACCCGTACTACAGCCAGGCCATCCTCCTCGTCCCGCACTACGAGATTTCCCGCACGGGAGGGATGTTGGGTGGATTCACCGGCACAATCGAGTTCGACACGGAGACCATGGCGGATTGGACGATGGATGTGACCATCCCGGTGTCGACGTTCATCTCCACGCATCCTCCCCGGACCGATGCCGTCAAAGGACCGCAGCTTCTGGATGAGCCCACCTATCCGGAAATCCACTTCAGCTGCAAATCGGTCCAGAAAAAGGGCGATGAATACATGGCCAAAGGGACGATTACGATTTGCAACGTCCCGAAGGAAGTCACCTTTCCCATGACCGTCAAAGGTCCGAAGATCGATCCGTTCGGGAACAGCCGCATCGGGCTCGACGGCTCCTTCACCGTGAATCGCCAGGACTTCGGCCTTCCGTTCGACCGCAAGCTTCCCGGCGGCGGACCGATCGTCGGCGATAACGTCGACATTCAATTCCAAGTCGAAGGAATTCGCGGGACGCGCGGCACCAAGGCTCCGGATCTGACTCAGGAGAGCGCGCCGGAAGCGAAGCCGGCCACGCCGGAAGCGAAGACCGGCGGAAAGTAGAACGGCGTCGGCGATCGTCCTCAGCTCGCGCGGCAGAAACACGACGAGGCCAGCTTGACGTCGGCGCGCGACCACGCCTTCGCGAGCTGAGCCTCGATCTTCTTCGCTTCGTCCTCTTTGCCGCTGCGCCGAAGGGCTTCGGCCAATCCGTGGAGCGACCATCCGTTGCCGGGATGGATCTCCAAATCGCGGCGATACACCTTGGCCGCTTCTTCCACTTGGCCTTGCTCGAGGAGAAGCGCTCCCAACGCGTGACGCACGGGTTGGAACCAACCCCAAGGCTCGTCGTAGCGTAGCTCGTCATCGCGGCGCACACCGTCACGCAAGAGCTCGAAGGCCTTGTCGTAGTGGCCGCGCCGGTATTCGAGCTCGCCTTGGGCCATTGGTCTCGCGATGTCGAGAACCACGCGCGCAGTATTGTTGCCGATATAGGCGGATTCCGGGACCTCGGCATACGCCTTCTCGAAGGCCTCGAGCTCGCGCGCCGCGTCATCGGTGCGTCCCAGAGAAGAAAGCGCCACGGTTCGCGCGTAGTGCGCGAACGCGGTCGTCACCTTGAGATCGGCGGGCGGCATCGGCTCGTCCAAGATTTCCTGCCACTTTCCGAAGCGCACCATCACGTGGTACGGAGTGGCGTGAAAGCCGTCGAGCGCGTCGCGATTCTCGCGAACGTTCTCCAGCGGAACTTCGCGCAGCAAACTGCGCGCGGATTCCATCGCCAGCTTGCTCTGCCCGTCGAACATCGCCGCATAGGTCAGGAAATGGTAGTTGTGCGCGCGATACACGGAATAGAAACCTCCGCGTCCGGCCTGCGCGACGTATTTCAAATCCGCCTTCACTCCTCGCTGATTCGCGGCGATCGCCTCTTCGTAATGTCCAAGACGAATGTCGATGTGGGAGGGCATGTGCACCAAATGTCCAGCGCCCGGAATGAGCTTGCGCAGCCGGTCGGCGGAAGGCAGCGCGCGCCCCGGATCGTGCGAAGCTTCGATCGCGTGAATGTAGAGATGGTTCGCCGCCGGATGCTTCGGGGAGCGCGCCAGAACCGCCTCCAAGTTGGCGAGAACCTCGCGCGTTCCCGGCTGCTCTTCGCCCGCCTTCGTCCATTGATCCCACGGACGAAGATCCATCATCGATTCCGCGAAGAGCGCGCTGATGTCGTCATCCTGCGGATAGGCCTTCTGAACTTCGCGCATCGCGTTCGCGTAGGCGGAGTCGTAGGGGCTCCGGCTCTCGGGAGGCGGCCACACATAGCGCTTGGCCAGCGCGGCAATCAAATCCCGCTCGACCGGCGTGACCTTCGAGGCCAGCGTTTGCGCTTTCTGAATCGCTTCGCTGGCGGTTTTCGTCGCTTTTTCATCCATCGCCGGGTTGTTGATGTTCGGTCCCAAGCAGAGCGCCATGCCCCAATACGCCATCGCGCAATTCGGATCGAGCTGCGCGGCGACCTCGAAGCGGCGGAAAGCTTCTTCGTGCATGAATGCGTAGCAAAGGAGAAGGCCCTCGTCGAAGCGCTTCTGTGCTTCCTTCGAGGCGGTCGTCACGGCGCGATGATGCGTGTCGATTCCCTCGATCTTGGGGAATTTGTCCTGCGCGGCGTCCGCGTGGGACGCAAGCGCACTGAACGCCAGCACACCAAGAACGAGGAGCGATGCAAAGCGGATCTTCATGCGACGGTGTCGGTCACTCGGGAGCAGCCGGAGGCATCGGGAACGTGGGCAGGATCATGTTGTGGAACACTTCGATCTCCCACTTCCCGGCATTCTTGACGAGCACCATGCTGGTCAGCATGCGGTTCATCGAGTTCTTCCTCTTTCCTTCCGGATCGAGAATCACACCGGTGATTTCCGAGATGCTGTCCACCGCAGCGACGTCGGCCTTCACGAAGCGAATGGTGATGTCGGCCTTGCTACGGGCCTGTTGGCTATCCTTCTGCGGGCCCTTGAAAAGATTGCCATGCTTTTCAGCAATGGTGGCACGTCCGTGCAAGGTTTGTCCGTAGATGCTGGAGAAATCCGCATCTTCGGCGAAGAGATTGGCCAGTCCGGCCGCGTCCTTCTTATTCCAGGCATTTTGATACGACGCGATGAGCTGCTGGATCGCCTCTTCGTCTTGCGGCGTCCCCAGCGACTTGGTTTCCGTCGCCTGCGCCGAGAGGGCGAAGGCGGCCGCGCCGATCATCATGGTCCAAAACCTCGTGAGCGTTCTCTTTCTCGCAACAATCATGTTTCATCCCCCGCTGTCTCGCCGGAATCGGATTCGCGGCTGCCGATCTCGCGCCACCATGTGTCCCGCTCATTGGGATCGCCGTGGAACGTGATCTCGGCGAGCACTGCGTCGAAAAGATCGTGAAGTGTGAACTCGCGCCGCACTTCGCGCCGGAATTCGCGAAGCGCTCCCAGTTCCGAGCCCGCCAGCGCCTCCGGGGCGCCGTCATCGATCACGATGGTGAAGCGGGAATCGAGGTGCACGGGCAAATGGCCCATCGCATTCGTCGGCACCGCCTCGACGGAATACACGTGGGTATCCTTATGGTTTCGTCCCACGAGCACCGGCTGCAAATCGAAGCGATTTCCTTGGAGAAAGCACTCCCACCGCACCTCGAGATAGTCGAGGTCGCATTCTTCTTCCATGGCGACGGGCCGTTTGACCTCCTCCACGAACTCATCGAGCAGCTCGGTGAACAGGGGCACCAGGAATTCCCGGTGCCGTTCCGCGAGCAGGAGAACGTCCTTCAACGTGACTTGATCGTGAAGCGTGACCAGGGCGCGAAGAAAGAAAGGAAGGTCCGCGGTGGCATCCCTCATGACCGGTTCTTTGAGCTCTGGGTCCCAAACCGATGCTCGAAGGGTCCCGCCGGGAAGAAGAATCATGTCCATACGGCGCTTCCTCCCCTTGGAAAGTTTCCCATTGTGTCCCGGTACCCCAGCCAAGGCAAGCCCCGGGGGCTCTTCCGCGGGCCCACCGGCCCCTGTATAAACTCCGTCCTTGCCCTTTCGGGCCTGAATCTGGGATCCTAAAAACCCCTCATCTGTCGCAAAGTCCGTCTTCGTGAGGGTGATGCCCCTTCGCGAAGAATGACGCTGGCCCACGGAGGAAGTCCAATGCGCCCTTGTTACCGATTTGTCCCGATCTTGCTCGCCATCGGAATCGCGTTCACATCGAACCCCGTGGCGGCAGTGACGGGGATCGTCCGCGCGACCGGAGGCGTCACTTCCATCGCGCTCCAGCCGCAACATCTCGAAGCCTTGGGTCTTTCTCTCGCCCATGTGCGGGAAACTGCCCAGCTTCCTGAAGAGGATCGCTTGGTCCTTCCCGGTGCTCCGGTTTCTTTTCGAATCGAAACGGGCGATCTTTCTTATCGCATTGAAAAGAACTCGTTCGCCGGTTTCGTTTCCAAGAACGCGGTGACGCTGCGACATCAGGGCGGCTTCACCCTTGCAGCCGATTCGAAGGGGCGCGCGGTCTCGCCGGCCTTCTTGTATGACTTCGACCTGCGTCTCGAGCCTGGTGCAGGCGATGCGTGGGTAAAGCTGAGCTCCGGTGAGACTTCAGCGCCATTCGATATTCGCTGCGGCTCCGCTCTTTTCATCGAGTCCACGAATGAGCTGCGCATCCCCATGGCGGACGTGCTGATTTCGGAATCGTACGCGAGAGAAATGGGCCGTCCGGAGTTGGCCGGGGATTGGATCGGCACATTCGATCTGCGGCTCACCGGTACGCTCGAGCGCACCGAAGTCGCCGAAGATGACAAGCCGAGCTCGGTGGGGTTCGTCGACGTGAAGCTCGGTCAGCTCTACGGAATCGATGATGCCGGACGCACCGGCACATTTCCAACCGGCATGCTGGGGCTCGCTTTCGCGACAACGTCCTGCAACGTCGGCACGGCCGACGTTCCCTGGCTCGCCCCGATGCAAGAGAACCATCCGACCATCGGCATGGCGCTTTTCCGGATCATGAATGATCGCTTGGAGATGATCGGTCAAAGCTGGTGCAAGCATGGATTCTTTGCGCTCTCCAGCAGCCAATGCACTCCATGCCAGCACCCGTCCGACGGCTCATTCTTGGGCGTCGGCTGCTCCGACACCTACGCCTTCTCGAATAATTCGTCGCAGTTCTACTTGGGTCCGCGCAGCGAAATCAATCCGTACACGGCTTCTTGGCGCTGCTTTGGATCGTACTTCGACGGAACTCCCGTCGATTGCGTGCGCAGCTTCTTCGGCAATGGCCTCGACGGCGTCCAGCACCGGCTGGAAGTTGCCGAAGCGGATCTCGCTCTCCCCGGCGCGACCTACTTCTACGAGGGCGCGTACTACGTCCGCGAAGACGTCGATCACACGAACAACGTCGGCTGGCGCCAGTGCACGATGAACTACGGCGGATCTTGGACGTTCACCACGGTCGGCGGCGGTTTGCTGCCGAACGCGGGCACCGTGATCGCCACTTGGGGCGATGTTCACGGCACAGCGGCGCCGGATCCGATCGACGGTCAGATCATGTCGGCGACCAAGGCCACCGATCTGGGCGGCGGCCAGTGGCATTACGAAATCGCGCTCTACAACCGGACCTCCGATCGCGGCGTTCGTGAGGTTTCCATTCCGGTGGGCGGATCCAATCTCTCCAACATCGGTTTCCACGATCCCGATCAGGATCCTCTGAATCAATGGAACGCGGTCGTGGCCAATGGGCAAATCACGTTTTCGACCGGTGATTTCGGTGCGCCCGGATCCAACCCGCTCACTTCTCAAAAGCTGTTCAACTTCCGCTTCGATGCCGATCGGGAGCCGATTCCCGCGCAAATGACCGCGAGTCTCTACAAGCCCGGCGACCCCATGTCGACGGTCCTCGACATCGAAGCTCCGAATGGCGCTGCCACCGATGTCGTCGTGACCCCGGGAAGCGAGCTCGAGTTCGCGCTTCGCGCGGATCCCAATCCGTTTGCGGAAGCCACGCGGGTCAGCTTCGTCATGCCGGTGAAAGGGAACGCGCATCTCGAGGTGCTCGATGTCACCGGTCGCTCCATCCGTACGTTGGTGAACGGCGAAGCGGCGGCGGGATCGAACCTGGTGGAGTGGAACGGCCGCGATGAACACGGCAAGCAAGTCGTGAGCGGCGTCTACTTCTTCCGCATCGAGGCGAACGGCGCAGTGCGCACAATCAAGGGAACGCTGCTGCGTTGATGCCTCAACGAGGCTTCAAGCGAATCCAAGGGGCCGGCCGAAAGGTCGGCCCCTTTGTGTTGGTGTGTTCTCGATCTAGATCTTGTTCATCCCATCCAACGCAGCGACTTTGTAGGCTTCGGCGAATGTTGGATAATTGAAGACCGTGTTGCGGAAGTATTCGATCGTACCGTCGTACGCGAGAACCGCTTGCCCGACGTGGATAATCTCGGCAGCGCTCTCTCCCATGGCGTGAACGCCCAAAAGGCGCAGCGTTTTGGGATCGAAGAGTATCTTGAGATAGCCAGTGAGCTCGCCGACGATCTGCCCCTTCGCCAGCTCCTCGTATTTGGCGGCGCCGAATTCATATGGAATCTTCGCCGCGGTAAGCTCTTGCTCCGTTTTCCCGACCATGGAGATTTCCGGCACGGTGTAGATGCCGTAGGGAAGCGTCTTCGACGTGTCGGCCCGCTTGACTCCGAACATATGGCAGGCGGCGCGCCGTCCCTGATCCATCGAGGTTGCGGCGAGAGAAGGAAATCCAATGACATCGCCGGCGGCGTAGACGTGCGGCACCGTCGTCTGCAGATTCTCGTTCACTTCGATGCGGCCGCGCGAATCAGCCGACAGTCCCACCGCTGGGAGATTCAATCGATCGGAGTTTCCTTGCCGGCCGACGGCATAGAGCAGCGCGTCGCCGCGAATCGTCTTTCCGCTTTCCAAGGTCGCCACGACGCGTCCGGTCTCATCACGGGTCACCGACACGACGTTCTCACCCAAACGGAACACGGCGTTTTGATTGCGCATATGAAAGACCAGGCGATCGACGATCTCCCGATCGACGAAGTCGAGCAGCGTGGAGCGTCCTTCGATGATGGTTACGTCCATGCCGAGCGCCGCGAACATCGACGCGTATTCGATGCCAATCACGCCCGCGCCCACGACGATCATCTCCTTCGGTAGAGTCCCGGCGAGCTGCAACTCGCTCGCGTCGTAAATCTTTTCCCCGTCGACCGGCAAATTCGGGTTCTCCGCAGCGCGCGAGCCGCAGGCGATGAGAATGAACTCGCCGCGCATGCGCTCCTGATCTCCACCATTGTCGATCTCGAGCGTATGCGGATCGACGAAGCGCGCCCATCCGTCGACGACAGTCACGCCGTTGCGCTGCAGTTGCGCGCGGACGACGTGCGTCTCCCGATCGATGACCGTCTGCACGCGCTCGCGCAAATCGCGAAGATCAATGTGCTCTTTGACCGTGTAGTCGCTGCCGTAAAAGCTGCGCTGGCGAAACCCGGTGAGATAGAGAATTGCCTCGCGCAGCGTCTTGCTGGGAACGGTACCCCCGTGAAGCGAGGCACCTCCGATGCGCGTCTTGCGGTCGATCACCGCGACGCGCTTGCCAAGCTTCGCCGCGGCAATCGCGCCCTTTTGGCCGGCTGGGCCGGAGCCGATCACGAGAACGTCGTAATTCTGGGAATTCACTCCGACTTCCACTTCACGCGGCAGAAGCCTTTACCTCGCGCGGGGCCCCGCGCCCTTCCTTCGCTTCTCCCGTCAACTGCGCATTCTCGCGCCCGGTCCAGAACGCGATCAGGAGCCACACCGCCACGAGCACCATGTTCACCATCGCAAAGTGCTGGGTGTTGAAATTCAAGGCCTGGGTCCCCAAGAACACGAGCCCGGCGGAAAGCAAATCGCCGGCGCGCCAGAAGAACGTGTCGATCGCTTGTTTGGCGTTGTACTTCTCCTCGCGGCTCAAGGGGAGGAAGAGACTCTGCCGCACCGTGTTGTTCAGCGAATAGTCGAGGGAATTCTCGGCGATCTTGACCCAGCGGATCTTGCTCAGCACCGGCGCGAAGGCAATGAGCCCGTAACCGCCCAAGGCGATGACGGGCAGCACCAAGATCGCGATGCGAAGGCCGAACCACTTGATGATGCGCGAGACCAGAAACAGCTGAACCGCCAGCCCCACGATGTTCACGATGAGAAAGAAGTTGGCGTAGAACTTCCCGACCAAATCTTTCTCGGAAAGTCCTTGCGCAGCGCCGGCGGCAACTTGCGCGGCCGCGTCCGCCGACACGACGCGTCCCAAGATGTACTCGCCCGTCGTGTTGACCCAATTCAGGAACAGAATGAAAAACGCGATCAGCAAGAGATAGCGTTTCGACCACACCAGGCGGAATGAGCGCCCCTTCCCGATATGTTCCCCTTCGGATTCTTCCTTCTTCTCCTTGCCCGGGGCGGACAGCCTGTTCCTTGCGCGTGAGTCGATCCAGTTCGTGATCGCCAGCGTGGAAACCAAGACTGCGGCCGCCACGAGTAGCATCTGCTCGACGCCGATCGGCTCGATCAACTTTTCAGCGATGTAGCTTCCCAAGACGGCTCCGGCCGAAGCGCCGAACGCAACGATCGCGAAGAGTCTCTTCCCTTCCTGAGGATCGTAGATGTCGTTGGCGAAGGACCAAAACTGCGCCACGATCATCACGTTGAAAATGCCGACCCACAAAAAGAAGATCACCCCGACGGTGAGCTTCATGAAACCCAAGTCCAAAGCGAGATCGGGTTTGATGGACCACGCATAGAACGCGACCAAGCATCCGGCGAAGATGAACGTGACGGTATTGATCAACCCGCGGCGGTTGAAACGGCTCGCCAGCTTGGCGTATGCAGGAACGATGAGAAGTAGGAGTAGCGCCTGCCCTGCGGAAGCGTAGCTTTTCACCTCCGCGCCTTCGCTCGCCAAGATCAACGCTTCACGAACCGGCTTGATGAGGTAATACGTGGTCAAGAGAAGGAACACGTTGAGCGTCAGCAAGAGCGCGGTGACTCCTTCTCCGCCCTTCACCTCGGCGAAGAGATTCAGGAATCGATCCAGCAAGCTGGGACGCCGGGTATTTGCAGCTTCGTTTGCGCTCATCGATCCACCGCCACAATTCTTCCGCTGCGCCGAGCGGCATAGACGAACACCGAATTGCTCCAGCCGTCACCGCGATCGACTTGCATCTCGAATGCCAAGAAGGGGCGCTTCGAAGGCGGAGCTGTGGCCAGCGCAAGAGCCGCCGATCCCTCGGCGAGCGTGACCGTCATGTGCCCGTTGCGTTCCATTTCGATTTTCTGCCACCCGCTCCACACTTCCGGATTGCGATCTTCGTCCACGACGGCGCAGCGCACTTGCCAGGTGGTCTTTTCCGCAGGCCAGATTCCTCGCTCCACTCCCAAATCGCGGGCAATCATTTGCGCATCCACTCCGCCCTCCTTCAACGTGACGAATCCACTCAAAGGATCGCTCGAGACAGCCGGGACCACTTCGTCCTCCTTCCACGTTCCTTCCATTCGGAAGAAGTCCGCGGGTGGAACTCGCGTGAACCATTCGCGGGCAATGATGTCGCGGCGCTTGGCCAGAATCGTGATCAAGTACTGCACCGCTTCTTGGCTCGGTGCGTGCGGAACGTTTCCGATTGCGGCCAAGTGCGCATCGGTGAATGCAGAGATGATCTTTGCCGCCCAATAACCGTCATCGTCGGTCATGCTTGCGAAGGAGGTGTTCGGGATGAGCGACTTGAACCCCTTGGGATGGAAGTATTCCGTATCGTAGTAGCCCACGTACTTCACCAAATTGTCCGCCGGATATTCTTCTTCCACGCGCCGCCAATCGTCTTCCTTGAGTCCCACTGCAAACATCCGGCCGAAAATCTGCGGCAGGTCGACGCCATACTCCCTTCCGTACTTGGCTTTGGGTCCGTTCGCTCCGGCTCCCAGAGTGCTCGCGAAGTCGATCAGATGATGGCGGATGTAGCCCTTGTTGCCGTCGACTTTGACGAACGTGTCCAGACTGTTGTGCTGCTTCGTGTCGAAGTGATGCAGCCAAGCGCAGAAGATGCGCAAGCCGCGCAGCTCGCGGCGGTCCTCATGTCGGATGTGATCATTCGGATCGTCGTGGCGCCGTCCTTTGTAGTCGAATGGACCAATCGGCTTTCCATCCAAGAATTTGCTCGAGATCGCCAGATACTCGCCGGGGGTGACCTGTTCGACGCGCTCCAGAATGTTCTCCAGATCCGCGTCGACCATCTTCCGTTTGATCAACGTTTGGTTGACGCCTTCTTTCACTCGGATGCTGACGTCTTTCCCAAGCACGAGGCGTTCGCGGCGGAACGACACCACGACGTCCTCCGGCACGTTGTATCCCGCGGCGTTGAAAATGCGCGGAACGATCTGGCCGGGAATGGTGGTCAGGCCGGGATAGCCGAACGGATCGAACTTGATGAGATACGTGTCGCCTTTGGGATCCTTGATGTTGAATCCCGGCGTAACCCCTTCGGTCTTCGCGCTGACGACGGTCCACACTCCGGAAGTGTCCGGACCATCGCCTTCGCCCGGACCACGCGCGGCATCTTCCAAGGAAACCGGAAAGAGTCCGATTCGATTCGTGAACCAGGTGGAGTTGGGAACTTCGCCCAAGGTGTTGATATTGGCCGCCGGCATGACATGATCGCCGCCGAACAAGCTGCCGACGCGTCGGGTCACGTTCGAGAATCGCGTGTTGCGCTGCAGCGGCCGAATGACACTTTGCGTGAACTGATCTTTGGCCACTGACGGCTCGCGTTCATGGGGAAGTTGCTCGAAGAGCTTGCGGTCGTCCTCGTACCACACGATGGGCGCATCCACGAGCTTTTCAGCCGCTCGTGTCGCCGAAGCCGCCGTCATGCTGGCCACGATCAGCACCAGCTGGATGCAAGATCGAGTTCGCTTCATCGATGCTCCTAGCGCTCCGGAATGGGGACGCGTCCCCGCAGGAACTCGTCTTTGTCGAATTGGAAGATCTGGTCGGCCGCGATGCGAGCGAGAAATCCTTCTTCGCTCCAAGCGAACTCGAGCCGCCCGGCGAATCCCTCCCTCGAGCCCAAACGAAATCCGCCTCCATAGGAGTTGGTGAGGTTGTTCGTCTTGATCTGGTCCCAATCGGAGAAGACTTGGCCCACGTCATCAAACACGTACATGTCGACGCCCGTCCCGGTCGATTGATCGAGCGACCAAATCGGGAAGCGATACTCCACGTTGGCCAAGGCAATTCCCAAATCGCGGAAACGGACATCCTTGTATCCGCGCATCAAGTCGGGATCGTCGTTCGTCAAGAGGCGCTGAAAAGGAACGGGCGAATCACCGCGGGGCTCGATCTTGCTGAGAACTCCGCGAACAGCGAGAGAGCGCCGCGTGAACCACAGCGGGAGAAACTGCTGGATCTCCGCTCGCCACGTCCAGAAGCGGACGCCTTCGTTTCCGGTGAAGTACGAAACTTTACCGCGTTGAATTCCGCCGCGATTGGGACGGGTCCGTTCCGGAGCGTCGTCGTGTTCGAGCTGGAGCAAAGCAGTGACGCCATCGCTGCGTTCGTGAAAACCCACCGGGGGTTCGCCCGGAAAGACCTCTTGAAGAGGAGGCTTGTCGTCCCGGTCCGTTCCGCGCGCGGCCAAGCTGGTATAGTGCACAGCCGCTTTCGTCGAAAATGCTTCGCCCAGCGCGTGGGCGTAGCTGACCGCGCCGAACCCCGCTTCATCGAGAAAGATCGATTCGTCTTGTTCGCGGCTGTCCGGACCAATCCCGTAGAAACGAACGTGGGGGCGAAGCCGGTAGCCGCCGCCGAATTGCACTTCTCCGTCGCGCAGCGTTCCGAAATCGGCGCCGGCGCCTATGCCGCGATCCCCGCGCGTCGACGCGTCCAATTTCAAGCGAACGGTATTTCCGCGTCCGGGCAGTTCCGGATACGCAATTCCAAACGTTGCACCGAAGCCGTCTTGCCCGCCGGCGCGAAGCTTGAGCGATGTGTACGGAGGAAAGTAGCGCCGCTGGACAAGGTTGCGGACGAAGTGCGTAACTCCGGCATCTTCCGCGGCGTTGATCGTGTACTCGAGGCCCTTTCCCACCATGTGGAAGGGAAACGCAATGATTTCGTATGGCACGTCGACCACCTTGGCCCAAGTTGGAGTCGGCCGTGTCTCCAGGAGCGCGGTCGTGGAATCCGTGGGGGCGGGAAACTCCCCCCACGCGCTTTCCGCCGGCATGGAAGCCGCCGCGCTGGAGGCCGCGGTGGTCGAACGTGTCGCGGACGATGGCGTCGGCGCCATCGATGTGGAATCGGCCGGGGTCGTCTGCGCTTCGGTTGCATGCGGTGTGGCCAAGTCCCGAACGGAATCCGCGTCCGCCGCCGTCTGGGCGTATGACGAGACCGGACAGGCGGCCAACGAGGCGATGAGCGCGATGGCGGCAAGCACCGATTTCGCGATCACGACTGGCCCCATGGAATGAAGCCCCGAGGAAAAAAGTTGTTGTTTGGATTCATCCATCGACCAAAGTCCGAGGAGACGCATCGCGAGCCGGGTGGGGATCATTTTCGGAAAGCCTCGATCGGGTCAAGCATTCCCTTGGGGCCTCTCCCCTCATGAGACGTCCTGATCGCCCCCGGCCTTCCTTCTCGAATCTTCCCATGGACCATCCCGAGTTCGATGCCATCGCCAAGTGGTACGACTTTGATTACGAACGCCGCGTCCGAGAGGATCTTCCTTTTTACTTCCGGAGCGCTTGCGAGGGGGGAAATCCGGTTTTGGAGCTGGGGGCGGGCACGGGGAGGGTCACCGCGGTTCTGGCCCTGGGGGGCTTCGACGTCACCGCGGTGGACCTTTCCGCCAAGATGTTGGACCGGGCCCGTTTACGCTTCGAACGGCTGAAAAATCCCCGGGGAAAAGTGCGCTTCGTGCTGGCCGACATGGCCGCCCTCAAACTGCGCGGGAAATACCGCACGATCCTCGTCCCGTTTCGCTCCTTCCATCACCTCTATTCCGTGGAGCGGCAGATCGCAGCGCTGCGCACCATCCGCCGGCTCTTGGCGCCGGATGGGATCGCGGTCATCGACCTCTTGCAACCGGACCTGACTTATTTCGGGGCGATCGAAGGAAAGACGAACATCTCCTACGAACGCAAGCGCCGGGACAAAGGAACGAAAGTCGTGCAGCGTTTCCGGCTCATCTGCGACTTCCCGCGCCAGATGGGCTACATCGAATACTTTTGGGACGAATACAAAGGGCGAAAGAAGATCGAGAGCGATCGTGCGCTCATGCGTTGGCGATGGTTTCACGTGTTCGAATTCGAGCATTTGCTGTTCCGTGCGGGACTGCGGGTCATTCGGATTGCGGGCGGGTTTGATGGGCGGCCGTATGGCTCGGACGCTCGGGAGATGATTTTCGTCGCCGGCCGAAATCCATCGCCAACCTCAAGAAGATCCAAGCGGGGAGCGCGAAGTCGATCGTCGAGCGCGTGATCGGACTCATACGGCCGTACAGCCGAACCGAAAGCGTCAGCCCCAAGAAGAGAAGTCCGGGACCGGTCACCAGCTCCTTGCCTCCCGGAAACCAGCGATAAACGCTGAAGACAATGAGTCCCAACCAAATTGCATGCAGGATCGAGGGGATGAGAACGGTATCGAAATAGAGATCGGGCGCGAACGCGAGCGCGACCAAAAGAAGAAACGGCGACTCTGAAAACAATGCGTTGGTTGGGAACTCGGGGAATTTCCAAGGACGCTCGCGAACGCGGCCGAGTGCAATTCCATAACCGAGCCCGGCGAACGGCAGCCACAATTCATAGTGCCACGCTGCGGTCACCAAGGCGAGAAGGCTGACGATCGCCGCGAAGATGCGCGACCAGCGCAGCGTGCGCGCGAAGAGCAGAAATCCGATTCCGCAGATCGCGCCTAACGCGCCCGATTCTCCGAGAATGAGAATCGGCCCTCTCCACACCACGCCGGGATCCAAGTTCTCCGTGTAGAGGAGCGGCGGCGTGAACGAGTGCACGGCACCGACGAGAAGAATCGCGACGAGAAAGAGACTGCCCACGTTCGCGGGAGGACGGCCGCGAAGATCGCGCACCGCGAGAAGCGGATACACCGCGAGCACGAAAGCCTGGGGAAGATAGAAACGCAGGAAGGACTTCGCTTGCGGCTCGGGAAGGACGTATGGCAACGCAATGGCCGCGACGAGCCAAGCAAACGCGGCCAGCGCGACCGGCGGAATCGAACGACGCAGCACGGTGCCCAGGGAAAGGCGCAAGAACCCCTCGCCCAGGCGATAGCCCAACACTCCCAAAAGAATGGCCAGGTGGAGCTCGACCCCTGGAAGGGCTTGATTCAGAGCCTTTCCGGGAAAGAGATCGAGTCCGGCCCGTCCCAAGAAAAGGCCGGTGGCGAGGAGGAAGGGTGCAGGGGGAAGGCGAAGCCGGCGAGCGAGGGAATCGATGACGCCGGCGGCGAGAAGAACCGCAAGATACCCAACGAGTCCCTGCACCTTGCGGGCTCCCTGCTGAAACTGCGACAATAGCTCCCGAGACTCTGACCTACCCCGCACCCCCGGGCAAGCTCACTTTGTCGAGACTTCGAAGCCTTCGAACGCTGCTCATGTGCCTGGGTCTCGGATCCGTGTTTCTCGTTTCCCCGGGCGTCGAAGCCGCCACACTCTCGGTTCCCTCACAATTCCCCACGATCGCCGCGGCGCTGGCCGCCGCCATTGCCGGGGACACTGTGCTGGTGTCGCCGGGCACTTATTTCGAGCGGCTCACGATGAAAAACGGGGTCATTCTGCGCGGCGCGGCCATGGCGAATCCTCCGGTCGTTGACGCACAAGGTTTGGGCGTGGCGATCCGCGCGACGAATTGCGGGAGCTCGACGCAGGTCAAAGACATGATCTTGCGCAACGGATTCGGAACCGGCTTCGGCGGAGGCGTGCAAATCGTGGCCTCTTCTCTCACGTTCGAGCGCTGCCGGTTCGAGAACAACACCGCAATGCATGGAGGAGGCGCCGGCGGGGACGGCGCATTCTTTTTGAATGCGTGCATCTTCGACGGCAATCACGCCACCGATACGGGCGGCGCCGTCGCCTGCACCGATCTTCCCTCGCCGACGATCATCGCATGCCGCATGTCTTCGAATACGGCGATCAGCGGAGGAGCAATCGCCGTGCGCAACGGTTGCGCGCCGGCCATCACCACGGCGATCTTGGATGAGAACATCGCCGATCAAGGCTCTGCGATTTGGTGGGACTTTTTCACCGGCGGCACGTTCGAGCGTTGCACGGTCGTCGAGAACACCGCCCTCGCTCTGGATGGTGGTGCACTTGCCTGCAGCCCGCTCTCCACCCCGCTCGTCACGCGAACCATCGTCGCGTTCAATAGTGCGGGCGGTGCGGCGACCCTCGCGCCGGGATCAACGGCGACGTTCGGTTGCAACGATCTCTTCGGAAACATCGGCGGCAATTCGATCGCCGGGGCGATCGATCTCGGAACGAACCTCTTTCTCGATCCGCTGTTCTGCAACGCCGCAGGAGAGGACTACTCCCTTCAATGCTCGTCTCCCTGTCTCTTGGGCGGAACATGCGGCCTGATCGGGGCCGTCGGCGCGGGCCCCTGCCTCGTCGTGGCCGCCGAAATGCCGACGCAGCTCCTCTCCTGGGGTTCGCTCAAAGCGCGGTATCGCTGATCCTCTCGCGAAACAAAGCAACTCTTCCGGGCGACTTGCGGTCTTGCATGTTCGCAGCGGGCGGAATTCAATCCCCTGGTGTCGCCCCTCCACCGTAAGGAATGCCGACCGTGCCGCGGTATGTCTTTGTGCTCGTGGGATCGCGCTCGCCAGGAAACATCGGTGCCGTCTGCCGGACTGCCAAGGCGTTCGGGATCACCGACGTTCGCCTGGTGCGCCCCCAAGCGGATCCGCACGACGCGGAAGCCGTGCGACTCGCGCACGGAGCGGAAGAGGTGCTGGCCGCCGCACGCATCGTCTCCGATCTCGAACAAGCGCTCCAGGATTGCGGGCGCGCGATCGCCACGACGGCCCGCTCGCGCGACTGGAGCCGGCGCATTCTTTCTTGCGAAGAATTGGCGAATGAATTCGTCCCGCTCGACACGACTTGGCATGCGCTCGTGTTCGGTCCCGAAGATCGCGGTCTCACGAATGAAGAATTGGCGCGCTGCGATGCGATCGTTTCGATTCCGATCGACGAACGCAGCGGTGCCACGCTGAGCCTTCCCGCCGCGGCGGCGATCGTCGCGCATTCGCTGGCGCGCGCCGCAGCTTCGGAGAAACGACCGCCGGCGCGCGGCATGCGCAGCGAGCGCGGTGCTCGCCTCCTGCAATCGAACGAGATCGACGAGCTTCTCGAAGACCTTCGAGCCGGATTGGGCGAGATTGGATTCCGGCCGCGGCCCAATGAAGTTCGCTTTCGTGGCTCGCTGCGCGATTTTCTCGCTCGCGCGCGACCAACGGAAGGAGATCGCCTCTTTCTTCGCCACATGTTGGCGCAGCTCGGGAAATGGCGCCGCCGCCTGCAGAGCTCGCCACGCCGCCCCGCATGAAGAAGCGCCGCAAAGCCGTGGTGCCGCCACGCGCCAGAAAAGAAACTCGCCCGCGCCGCCAAATCCCGGTGGGTTCATTGTTCGTCTTGGGCTGCGCGATTCTCTTTGCCTTCCACGCGCACGCCTTTCGTTTCACGCAGGACGATGCGTATATCTCGATGCGTTACGCGAAGAATCTCGTCATGGGAAATGGACTCGTCTTCAATCGCGGCGAGCGCGTGGAGGGATACACGAACTTCGCGTGGACTCTTCTGCTCGCGCTTTTCCACAAAATGGATCTGCCCGTCGAAAAGACCGCGGCCATCGTGGGCACGATGTTCGGCATCGCCTCGATTCTCGTGGCGGCGCGCTTGGCAAAGTCGCTCGAAGGACGATGGGGCCCGGCTTCCATGTGTACCGCCGCGCTCGTCGCGGGGTGCTCGGCGTTGGCGTTGTGGTGCACGGGTGGGCTCGAAACCGCGATGTTCACGTTTTTCGTGACGGCCGGTTTCGAGCGGGCGCTGGCCCCGCAAGTTTCCGAGCGCGGCCGTGCCCTGGCCGCGCTCTGCTTTACCGCCGCAGCTCTGACCCGTCCCGAAGGCGCCCTCTTCTTCGTGCTTTGGATGTGCATCCGCATCGGGCCGCCCCGTTCTCTCGTGCGCGATGCGATCGTCTTCCTCGTGCCGATGGCGATCTACGCCGCATGGAAGCTCTGGTACTTCGGCGATCTCCTTCCGAACACGTATTACGCGAAGGCGGGTTTTACGCAGGAGTACATCCGGCGCGGGATCGCCTACACGAGAGAGTTCTTCCTCGCCTACGGCGCATTCGGAATCGCTCCGGCGCTCGCCGTGTACGCCGCGCTGCGCGGCGGCGTACGCAGCGTGGAGGCGCGTCTTCTTTTCGTTTGGCTCGCGTTCGCGCTCTACATCGTGTGGATTGGCGGCGACGTTCTGTACTCGCACCGCTTCTGGCTGCCGATCCTTCCGATCGGATGCGTGCTCGTCGCTCGCGGTCTCGTGCTGGCGCTGGATCGCAAGCTGCCGATCTCGACGCTGGCGGCTCTCGCGGTGGCGACCGGAGTGCTGGTGATTTGGGGAATCGTCCTCAATTGGAAACCCATTCAAGCACGCCGCGACTTGGAAAAGAATTTCGTCTCGAACATGCAGCAGACCGGACGGTGGTTGAAGAATCACTTCCCTCCCGGCTCGACGATCGCGATCACCACCATCGGGGCCATCTCCTATTTTTCCGAATTGAACGTCATCGATCTTCTCGGCTTGACCGATTACGAAATCGCCCATCATCCCAAGCCGCTTCCCGGCCTCACCGATTCGTGGCGCGAGATCAATTACAACGCCGAATCGATCATTGCCCGGCGCCCCGATGGGATTCTCTTCTCGACCGGCGTCCGGCCGAGCTCCGCGGCGGAGAAGGCGCTGTTCTTCTACGCCAATTTCCAGGACACGTATTACGCGTATTACTTTCGCAGCACTCCGGACCGCACCGGAATCCAGACGATCTTCCGCGTGCGCCCGGATGCCCCGCCGGTGGATCTTGCGCTCCTTCCGATCAAGAGCCTCGATTTCATCGACGAATACAGCCAAGGACACCTCGCTCAAAGCGTCCGCGGGGATTCCAAGGCAGCGGCCCAATACTTCGAGAATTCTTATCGACTTTCCGATCAAAAGTTTCGATCTGCGAAGGAGTGGTGGGGTTCAACGCTCTACGATGCAGGCGATCCCAAAGGACAACAGATCTTGCAAGAAGTCGTCGCGCAGGACCCGTATGCATTGATCGGAATCTTGAGATTGGGGGATGCGGCGCTGCGCCGCGGAGACCTGGCCCAAGCCGAGCACTGGTTCTCCCGTGCCCGCGATCTCGATCCGGACGATTCCACTCCTTGGGCCGGTCTTTCCGAAGCCGCGCGTTTGCGCGGGGACTACCAGGTCGCGCGGCTCAATGCGCGCGAATCCGTCCGGCGAGCGGACTCAATTACTCAGAATCTCGCCTTGCTGGGAAATCTCGAGGCGCAATTCGGCGAGTTCGAGATCGCCCGGAGCTGCTTTTTGCGTGCTTTGGAGCTCGATCCGAACTTCGTCCCCGCGAAGCGCGGGATTTACCTCATCGAGGAAATTCGCGCAGGGCGTCCCGCGGTCCTTCCGGATTCGCTCCAGGTTCCTCCGGCGACCGTTCCTTGACCGTATGCTAAGATAATGTTGCGAATGCGCTACCCAATGGAGGGTCCTCATCCGTGTCGTCCATGATGGTGCTCGAACAGCCTGCTTTAGTCCTCAATCGCCACTGGGTTCCCATTCACCTGACAACCGCGCGCCACGCTCTGACGCTCGTGTACCAACATGTGGCCCGGGTGGTGGACCCGGTGGACTGCACGCTGCACCGTTTCCAATCATGGTCCGATCTTTCCGTTCCCGAGAACGTGCCTTGCGTGCATACGGTCAGCCTGCGCATCCGCGTTCCTGAAATCGTGGTCCTCGAGCGCTACGGAAAGATTCCCAAGAGAAGCGTGCCCTTCAATCGCAAGAATCTCTTCGAGCGGGATCACAACACCTGCCAGTTCTGCGGGAAAAAGGACCTCACGCAAGATTTGACGATCGATCACGTCATTCCCCGCTCGCGCGGCGGAACATCGCATTGGGAAAACTGCGTGATCGCTTGCTTGCCGTGCAATCTCAAGAAGGGGAATCGTCTCGTGGAGGAAGCCGGGCTCCGTCTCTTGCGCCGCCCGCGTGCTCCTCGCTGGACGCCTCAGCTGCTCCTGGCCGAAATCCCGCGCAAAGCATCTTGGGAGCGCGTCATCGGCGACGCGTATTGGAACGTGGAGCTCGAGGCCTAACCTCACGATCGTTCGCACACTCGCCAAGCCCATGGCAGCGCGGCTCCAACCGCACGCGCATCGATCGATCCTCCTTCTCGCCCGCCTTCGTCCGCATTCATTCGCCCTTGGAAGCTCTTGTCGGCTGCAATGGGCGTGCTACCCTGGCGCCGTTACCGGCTCATCAACCCCGGAGGTTCTCATGCGGACCGCATTGAAGCTGACGCTGATTGCACTCGCCGTGCTCGCGTCCAGCCTCCCATCCCACCGCGCATCGGCCGCCGAATCGGAGCTCGGCGCACTCTTCGGCGTTCTCCTTTCGGACGAGAAATTGTCCGGCGACTGGGATAAAGCCAACGATGCATCGCCGCTCATCGGGCTCCGCACCGCCTGCCGTTGGACTCGCGTGGGATTGTTCGCCGACGGCGTGTATTCGCCGCTCGATCCCGCTCCGCCGTTCACCGAAGGCAACGAATTCTTGTTTCGAGGCGGGGTCGAAGTCTTTGGTCCGCCTCATTGGGGAACGGGGGAGACCTTCTTCTCCGGCGGCGCCGGTCTCATGCATTTCGACGTCGACACCCAGGACGCACTGGACAAGTTCATGGTGTCGCTCGGCATCGGTCAAAGTTACCGGGTCAGCGATCGCGGCCGCCTGCGCTGGGAATTCCGCGGCGACCATGCGTTCGTCGGCGATGATGAATTCATCGACAACGACATCACCCAATTCGAGTTCTTGATCGGAGCGGGAGCAGTCTTCGGCGGCACTACCGCAGACGAAGACGGCGACGGCGTCACCAATGACATGGATGATTGCGCAGACACTCCCAAGGGGTGGCCGGTGGATCATCGCGGCTGCCCACTCGACTCCGACGATGACGGCGTGCCCGACGGCATCGATCAATGCCCGGACACACCGCGCGGAGCAACGGTCGATCGCAAGGGCTGCCCCTCCGATTCCGATCGTGACGGTGTCTTCGACGGCATCGATCAATGCCCGAACACGCCCTCGACGGTGACCGTGGACAGCAAAGGCTGCCCGCTCGACTCCGACCACGATGGCGTGCCGGACAGCATGGACAAGTGCCCCGACACTCCGCACAACGTGAAGGTCGATGCGAAGGGCTGCCCGATCGCCAAGCCGTTGTTCACGCCGGAAAAGAAGAAGCTGATCTTGCAAGGAGTGAACTTCGATACGGACAGCGATCACCTGACCGACGATTCGCGCGAAACGCTCGACCGGGTTGCCGAATCGCTGCGCGCGTATCCGGATGTGCGGGTCGAGATCGGCGGACACACCGATTCACGCAACAGCGACAAATACAATCTCGAGCTTTCCCGCAAGCGCGCGGAATCGGTGAAGGCGTATCTCGTGGACCACGGCGTCGATGCGAATCAATTGGAGGTCAACGGATACGGGGAATCCAAGCCGATCGCCACGAACAAAACGATCGTCGGAATGGCGAAGAATCGTCGCGTGGAGCTGAAGAAGGTCGAATAACTCGCCAGTCGCTGCGGGGCGCCGTTGGATGGCGGCGCCCCGTGCGAGAGAAGATTTAGGGCGCGAAGTCGCCCCCGATGGTCACACCGAAGAGATAATTCCTTTCCATCCCCGGCTCGAAGTAGCGGCCGTCGGCGTTACCTTCCTCCGATGCCGTGCTTTTTCAAGAAGTAGCTCAGATTGCGCTCGTCGATTCCCAGAAGACGTGCAGCTTCTCGGCGTACGCTGTTCGATCGCCGTAAGGCCTCTTCGAGGATGCGCCGTTCTTCCGCAGCGAGCGCCGCCCGAAGCGTGAGAAAGCTCTCCTCGCTCGGCGTCCGGGTCGCGTTGTCCATCGGGTGCGAGTTGGTGCTCGGGGAGGTGCGCGCGCGGGCGACATCGCCGGGCAGACTGGCCAAGCGCAGCGTGGATGTGGGTTCCAGCAGCACGCCGCGCTCGATCACGTTGCGCAGCTCGCGTACGTTGCCCGGCCAGCGATAAGCGCACAAAGTCTCCATCGCCTCGGGCTCCATGTCGCGCATGTTCTTCCCCAACCGCGAGGCAAACTCCTCCACGAAGGCGCGCGCCAAGACCGGAATGTCGGCGACGCGCTCGCGCAGCGGAGGCATGTGAATCGTCATGACGTTGATGCGGTAGAAGAGATCGGGACGGAAGCGTCCGGCATCCACTTCCACGGCGAGATCCGCATTGCTCGCGCAGATGAGACGCACGTCGACGGTGGTGGGCAGGCTGTCGCCGACGCGCTCGAAGCTTCCATCCTGGAGAACGCGCAGCACTTTGGCCTGCGCAATCGGGGGAAGCGAGTTGATCTCGTCGAGAAACAGCGTACCGCGGTGCGCAACGCGGAAGCGCCCCACGCGATCGGAGATCGCGCCGGTGAAGGCTCCCTTGCGATGGCCGAAGAATTCGCTCTCGAACAGCTCGGTGGGAATCGCGACGCAATTCACCCGCACGAAAGCACCCTCCGCGCGGCTGCTGCGTCGGTGAATCAACTGCGCAACTTCTTCCTTGCCGGTGCCGGATTCTCCGAGCAGCAAGACCGAGGTATCGGTGGGGGCCGCGATGTCGACGATTTGCGTGACCTGCCTCCACGCCGTGCTCACGCCCAACGGACCGCGCACGGCGGGATCGCGCCCGCCTTCATTGGAGCGAAGGTATTCCACTTCGCGCTTCAAGTTCGATTGCGCCGCGGCACGATCCAAGAGCAAAACGATTTCTTCCGCCTCCACCGGCTTCACCACGTACTCGAATGCGCCCGACTTCATGCACTCGACTGCGGATGGCACCGTGCCGTGCCCGGTCAACACGATGACCGGTAGCGAGGGATCGATTTCCGAGAGGCGGCGGACGAGTTGAAGCCCGTCTTCCCCGGGCATGCGCAAATCGGTCACGACGACATCGACGCCGTCCAAGGAATGTGACTGCAGCGCTTCCGCCGCCGAAGCCGCGCCGCGCACGAGATATCCGCGGCGCTCCAGGAGAGTGGCGAGCGATTCGCGCACGTAGTCTTCGTCATCCACCAGTAGGATCGTCCCGCGAGTCTTCATGTCTCTCTTTCTAGAGGAAGTTCAACGATGAACCGTGCTCCACCGCTGCGGCGGTTCTCGGCCCGGATTCGGCCTCCATGCTCACCCACGATTCCATGGCAGATTGCCAGACCAAGCCCGGTCGATCCGCGCGTCGACGAGAACGGCTCGAACAAGCGATCCATCATTTCCGCCGAGATCCCCGGCCCACGATCCTCGACGTTCACAACCGCCATGCGAGTGGCTTGGTCGACGTGCGCGCGCACGTCGATCGTGCCTTGCTCGGGCTGCGCATGGCAGGCGTTCAACACCAGATTCAGAAACAGTTGATTCAGCGTGATCGCGTTCCCGGGAAGCGAGAGCGACCCATTGGAAGATTCCAAGTGCAGATCGAGATGGCGGTATTCCGGATTGGAGCGCACGAATTCCACGGTGCGATGCAGCACCTGAACCAGATCCACTCCTTCGCGCGGTGACTTTCCGGGATCGGCGAACGTCAACACCTGGCGCACGATCCCGGCGGCGCGATCGAGCCCCTCTTGAATTCGCTCCACCATGACCTCCGCTTGGGCAGTGCGCTTCGCGCGCAAGTCGTCTTTCAAGAGCGAGAGATAATTCGACATTCCCGCCAGGGGATTGTTGATCTCGTGAGCAATGCCGGCGGCCAGCCGGCCGATGCTCGCCAGCCGGTCGCTGTGCCGTACTTGGCGCTCGAGATCGCGGAGCTGCGCCTGATGGCGATTCTCGGCGTCGAGCCGCGCGGCCAAGCGCGCTTGGCGAAACGCCAAGAGACCCAAGACCAATGCGAACGTGATGACGAGAACATTGAGGAGAACGGTGGCACGATAGCGCTTCGCGAGATTCTCGACCGAGCCCAGAAGACGCCGGTCGCTTTCGTGGCGCACGAGAGTCCATCGAATCGGAGGAGACCAATTCAAATCGACGACCGGGTCTCGAACGAGAAGACCATGACCCGAGGCCGCAGCCTCCGCTCCCCCCTCGCGCTCGATGGTGAGCTGTCCTTGCAACGTCGGAGCGGCAATCGCGAGAAGCGCTTCCGGGTTCACGAACACTTCGAGAGCGCCTTCTCCCTGTTTCATGCCCAAAGGCCAGAGCGAGCGCATCAGCCCTTCGGAATGCGGCGGCCCTGCTTCGATCTCTTCGCGGCTCAAGAACACGGGCATTTCTTCTCGTCTTCCCGTTCCCAAGAGCGGTTGCCCGTCGCGGTCCAGAATCGAAAGTCGTTCGATCGCCGGATTCGATTCCACGAACAGGTAGATCGTACCTTCGATGTCGAGCCGTCCCTGCCTTTGCCGGAAAAGATCGCGGTTCGAAAGAATCTCCAACGCTCGGGCCAGAGGAGGCGCGTGCGAAAGGAAGATGAGATCGCCGCGCAGCGTAGCGAGAACTGCTTCCAGAGCACGGGCGTGGGCATTCGTCTCGACGCGCAGGTCTTCGGCCGCGATGCTCTCTGCTTCCCGCCGGGCATTCACGATTCCCCAGATCGCGATGCCATTCAAAGCCAGCAGAATGAGAACAAGAACGGTCGTAATTCGAAGACCACGGCCCGCTTGCCAGATTCTTTGAGTCCATGCACTCATAGGTATTATGATAATCGACCGGCGACTTCGTGAGAATCATGAGGATTTTCGGGACCACGGCGGCTGTTTTCTTCCCCAAGAAATGCGGCAAGCCATTGGAATCGAACGCGTTCATAGAAATCCACCATGCCCGACCCTCTGGCTCGCCGATTGCGACGGCGGCATACGCGCATGTTTCCATACCAATGCCGATGGTGCCGGACCGTCAGGTATCCAGTTTTCGCATAGAATTCGGCTCGACTCGAGGTGCCAAGTTGAGGAGTCCCACTTCACACTGAGCAACACTGACCCATGACCGACCTCTCCGACCCGCCACGGGGGAATCGTGCCGGCCGTTCCCTCTCCGTGGGGACGGTCGCGGCGGTTTTCGGTGCGCTGCTGGTGATCCAGAGCGCGTACCTGGCCATCTCCAATTCCCCGTCGATCTTTTACGTCGGGAATGTTTTCGCGCACGTCCTGGGTGGCCTCGTGCTCACCCCGATGTTCATCATTGCGGCCGTGCGTGGAATTCGCGCGGCACGCAGGGAATCGGGCGCGGCCGCGTTTTGGGGAAATGTCGCGATGTTCGCGTTCGGAGCCGCGATCATCGCCGCCCTGGCGCTGATCGTCGTGCACAACACGCGCCCACATCGCTGGATCCTGTACGTGCACATCTCGCTCGCCGTTCTCGCGGTGGTGGCCGCGCTCACCTCGGCCCTCATCTATGCGCGACGCACGCGCAACATGGCGCCGTTTCGCTGGCTCGGAGCCGCATCGGCCGCCGCCGTGGCGCTTCTCCTGGTGGGCTCGGTGATGGAGAAGGTCGCTCCGAATCCGCGCGATCGCATCGAGAATCCCGAGCGTCCTCCGTTCGAAATGTCCGGCGAATCCATGGGCGGTGCCGATGGCCCGTTCTTCCCGTCATCCGTGGCCACATCCACCGGCGGAAGAATCCCTTCGAACTTCTTCATGACGTCCGAGACCTGCGCGCGCTGTCACAAGGACATCTATCAGGCCTGGAAAGGCTCCGCGCATCATTTCTCCTCGTTCAACAATCAGTGGTATCGAAAGTCGATCGAGTACATGCAGGCGGTGAACTCGGTCCAATCCTCCAAGTGGTGCGCGGGCTGCCACGATCACGCGGTGATCTTGAACGGCATGATGGACCGGCCGATCACCGAATTCATTCAGACGCAGGAAGCGCACACCGGCCTGGCCTGCAATTCCTGTCACGCGATCACCAACGTCGGCAGCACGATGGGCCAGGGCGATTTCCATCTCGACTATCCTCCCCTACACGATCTCGCTGTCAGCGAGAACCCGATGCTTCGCTGGATGCACGACTTCGCCGTGCAGCTCGATCCCGGCCCGCACAAGCGTGTGTTCTTGAAGCCGTACCATCGCGAGCAGACGGCGGAGTTCTGCGCTTCCTGCCACAAGGTTCATCTCGATGTTCCGGTGAACAACTACCGCTGGATCCGCGGATTCAACGAGTACGACAACTGGCAGGCGTCCGGTGTTTCGGGCATGGGAGCGCGCTCGTTCTACTACCCGGCGAAGCCGATGAATTGCGCCGATTGCCACATGCCGCGCGTCGAGTCCAAGGACAAAGGCAACATCGACGGCTACGTGCACGATCACTCGTTTCTGGCGGCGAACACCGCGCTGCCGACCGCGAATCTCGACGAAGCGCAGCTTCGCCGTACGATCGAGTTCCTGCAGAAGAATCAAGTGACCGTGGACATTTTCGCAGCCTCTCCGGCGCGCGCATTGGAAAGCAAACCCGCGGTGTCCGATTCTGAAACGCCTACTCTCGCCAGTACGTTCGCTGTTGGTGAAGAAGCGGCGATGCCGGTCGGCGCCGCGGGCGGGAGCTCTCGCGAGCTGGCCCCGGTGTGGGCGCCGCTCGATCGGGCAGACGTCGCCGTCCGGCGCGGCGAAGACGTTCGCATCGACGTCGTCGTGCGCACGAAGACGGTCGGCCACTTCTTCCCCGGCGGAACGGTGGACGCGCATGGCGTATGGCTCGAGCTCCGCGCGAAGGACGACCAAGGCCGCGTCGTGTTCTGGAGCGGCGTTGCCCAAGACGGGGGATCGGGGCCGGTGGACTTGGGAGCGCAGTTCTATCGCAGCAATCCCATCGATGCTCATGGAAACGACATCAACAAGCGCAACGCTTGGGCTGCGCGCGCCGTTGCCTGGGTCAATCTCATCCCACCGGGCGCCGCGGACGTGGCTCATTATCGCTTGCACGTTCCCGAAGATTGCGGCGACACGATTCAGTTGGAGGCGCGGCTCAATTACCGCAAGTTCACGTTGGAGAACACGCTGTTCTCGTTCGCCGAGAAACCTGCTCCGGGCGAGCCTGCGGCACCCGGACCGGGCATCGATCGAGTCACGAAGGATTACGACGATCGCAAGTTCGTGGTCGGAGAAGTTCCCGAGGATGTTTCCGCGGAAGTTCGCGAGATTCCCAACCTCCCGATCGTCGTGATGCACAAGGCGGAAGCCAAGCTACGCGTCGTCCCCAAGGACGCGAAAGTCGAGAACGTGTGCCCGCCTCCCAAAGCCGACGAGTGGATGCGCTGGAACGATTACGGAATCGGTCTGTTCCGCCAAGACGATCTCCAGGGAGCAAAGCGCGCGTTCGAAAACGTCGTCACGGCGGACGGCGAGAATCCGGAAGGCCTTGTGAATCTGGGACGCGTGTACGTGCGCGAGGGACTCATCGATGACGCTGAGGAAGTGCTGGGCAAGGCATTGGCGCTCAACCAGGACTTGGCGAAGACCCACTATTTCTTAGGCGTCGTCAACAAGGAGCGCGGCAAGTACGACGAGGCGCTCGTGCACTATCGCAAGGCGGAGACGCTCTATCCGAAGGATCGAGTGGTGTTGAACGACATCGGCCGCGTTCTTTTCCTGCAGAGGAAGTTCGATGAATCGCTCGTCGCGCTGAAGAAAGTGATCGCGATCGATCCCGAAGACTTGATGGCGCACTACAATATGATGTTGTGCTGCAAGGGCCTCGGGCGAACGGTAGACGCCGACGCCGAGAAGCGTCTCTACGAGCGCTTCAAGGCCGATGAGGATGCGAACATGCTGTTGGGTCCCTATCTGCGCGACAACCCGCAGCAGAATCGCATGCGGCAGCTCATTCACGAGCAGATCTCCGTGCCGCGTGAAGTAATCGATCGCGAAGTGGCGCTGCGGGAGAAGAACGGCGAGCCGAATGTGGCGATGCCGGGCGATGCGGCGGAATTCGCGAAGCGTGTGGTCCAGCGCGGCAAGGAGATGATCGAGGCCGGACACAAAGCGTCTCGCTACTTGGGACCGGTCGAGGCCGATCAAGTCCGCCCGGTGAATCTCGATCTGACCAAGAAGCCGAGCTCGGCACGCAAAGACGAAGTGGTGATGACGCCATCCAAGGAAGGCAAGGGGCAATGATCCGGCGCATCCATCTGGCTGCATGGGCTGCTTTTCTGATCACGAGCATCGCGATCGCAGGCTGCGGCACGCGTGCGAAAACCGACGGGGAAGGCACGGCCGTCGCAACTCCGGCCGGCGATCCCGCGCATGCGGCGAGCGTCAATTTCAAGAATGTCGCCGCCGAAGTCGGAATCGATTTCGTGCACAACACGGGGGCCTTCGGCAAGAAGTGGCTCCCGGAGACGATGGGCTCGGGTTGCGCCTGGATCGACTACGACTCCGACGGCGATCCCGATGCTCTCCTCCTCTGCGGGATGGACTTCTCCGGCCACCCGACGGGACGCCGCCAAACGTGCGCGCTCTACCGCAATGACGGCGGGAAGTTCGTCGACGTGACACGCGAGGCGGGTCTCGACAAGCCGATGTACGCCATGGGCGCCACGTACGGCGACTACGATTCGGATGGCGATCCCGACGTGTACATCACGGGGCTCGGTCCCGATCGCTTGTACCGGAATGATGGCGGCCATTTCGTCGACGTTGCCAAGGCTCTGGGAGTGGATGATCCCGGATTCGGCTCCTCCGCGTCCTGGTTCGACCCCGATAAGGACGGCGATCTCGATCTGTGGTCGTTGAATTACGTGCAGTGGACCCCGGAGACGGACATCTTTTGCTCGCTCGACGGCACCAACAAGTCGTACTGCACTCCGGAGGCGTATCAAGGGGCGGCGGCACGCTTCTTCGTGAACGACGGCGGAAAATTCGTGGATCGAACGAAGGAAGCCGGCGTGCTCGATCCTTCCGGGAAGGCCTTGGGGCTCATCTGCTTCGATTTCGACGGCGACGGGTGGGACGACGTGTTCGTCTCCAACGACACGCAGCCGAACTTCCTCTACAAGAACAACGGCAACGGCTCGTTCACGGAGCAAGGAATGATCGCGGGCATCGCCTACGACGAAGCCGGCCGGGCCCGCGGAGCCATGGGTGTCGACATCGCCGACTACGACGGATCGGGGCGCCCCAGTCTGATCATCGGCAACTTCTCGAACGAAATGCTTTCGCTCTATCACAACGAAGGAAGCGGCTTCTTCATCGACGCCGCGCCGACCAGCGAGGTGGGGCACCAATCGCTCCTCACGCTGGCGTTCGGGACTTTGTTTTTGGATGTGAACTTGGATGGGTTGCCCGACATCTTTGTCGCCAACGGCCACGTCGAGAACGAGATTCAAAAAGTGCAGAGCCGAGTGTCGTATGCCCAGCCGCCGCACCTCTTCATGGGCTTGGGCAACGGCAAGTTCGATGACGTCGTCCCCACGTCTGACATTCTGCGAGAGCCGATGGTGGCTCGCGGCGCCGCATATGCGGACTACGACGGCGACGGCGACTTGGACATTCTGGTCACCACGAACGGCGGACCGGCGAAGCTCTTCCGCAACGACGGCGCCGACGGCAAGCGCTCGATCCGCATCCATCTCGTGGGCGGCGCGGGAACGAATCGCGATGGATTCGGCGCGAAGGTCGTGCTCACCGCGGGCGGCCGCACGCAAACCTCGTGGAGCCGTGCGGGACATTCGTACTGCTCGCAGTCCGAGAACATTCTGACGTTCGGATTGGGTGAAGCCGCGAACGCCGATGAAATCGTCGTAACGTGGCCCTCGGGAAAGACGAGCAAGCTCACGAACATCGCGGCTGGATCAAAGATTGTTGTGAAGGAAGCGGAAGCCGCGCCCGCTACGGCGCAGGCGTCGACCTAACGTCGACTTACTTCCGGAATTCGAAAGAAATCTCGGTCCAAGCGACGGCGGCATCCGATCCTTCTTTTCCGGGAAGGAAGCGGCTCTTGCGCGCGGCCTCGAGCGCCGGAGCATTCAAGAGTGCATCCTCCGCGCTCTGCAGGATGGTCGCTTTGCGCACGGTGCCGGAGCGATCCACGAGAGCTCTTACCGTCACCGTTCCCTGCACGCCCGCCTGCATCGCTGCGCTCGGATAATGCGGCTTGGCCTTTTCGGTGATTTGCGGGGATTGCCGCGGCAAGAGCGACTTGCCGAATTCCGGTGCGAGATCTTTCCACGGCGCCGGCCCCCAGATGGTGCGGCCGCTCGCATCGATATAAGCCCAGTTATTGCCGACGCGCACCATGGCCAGTCCGCGATCGAAGTCGCGCGCTTCCTGGTACGTCGCGGGGATGCGCGCCGTGCCGTCCTTGCCGACGTATCCCCACTTGCCGTGATCGTTCACCGCGGCCAATCCGCCCTCGAAGCGATGCGCTTCGCGAAAGCGCGGCTCGATGATCATGACGCCTTGGTTGTTCACGTAGCCCCACTGACCATCTCTCTGCACGGCGGCCATGCCCTCGGAGAATTCCTCCGCCTCATCGAATTGCGCTTGGATCTTGAAGGAACCCGAAGGATCGATGTAGCCCCACTTGCTTCCGTCCAAAACCGGAGCCAAACCTTCGGAGAAATCGCCCGCCCAGCTATAGTGCGTCTTGATGGCCAGCTTTCCGTCTTGGCCGACGTAACCCCACTTTTCATTCAATTGAACGCGGGCGCGCGATTCATGAAAGTCGCCGGCGTCGTCGAACTGCATCGGAATCCCGAGCTGGCCGGTCGCATTCAGGTAGCCCCACTTTCCAGCCGATCTCACACGCGCCATTTTCTCCGAGTAATCGCCGGCTGCGTCGTATTGCGGGAACACCTGGATGCGTCCGGTCGCATCGACGAATCCCCACTTCATGTTCTTGGCAACCCGCGCGAATCCTTCGGAGAACGCGCGTGCACCTTCATATTGAGGACGAATCGACCAGTTTCCGGTGGGATCGACGAATCCCCACATCCCATCTTGGAACGCGACCCCGAATCCGCCCTGAAAGGTTTCCGCGGCCTCATAGCGAGGCGACAGGACAACTTGTCCGCCGGAGTCGATGTAACCGAACTTCCCAGTGCCGGTTTCGCAGATCGTGAAGAGATCGGGAGCGCGCGCGGCGCCGGGACCATCCGGCGCCGTTTGCGCCCTCGCGGCCGGGGGTACAGCCGCGAGAAGAACCGAGAGTGCGAGCGCACTCGACTTCATCCTACGAATCATTCGAGTGATCCTGTGCCGCCTTCCGAATGGCTCTTCCCTTGCTAAATTAGACGATCCCCGCCCGCGAAGTGTTTCAAGCGACTTGCAGATTTCTTGGTATAGAGAGGCCCGCTAGGCGACTTCCCCCTCGGGAACGGGACGCGGCTCCAAGTTGATTCCCCCCTTCGTCCAGGCATTCCCCCGGAATCTCCACAGAAGAAAGATGGCCAAGGCACCCGCCCAGGCGATCACTCCGATCCAACCTCCTTCCGTACCCTTGTTCCTCACTTCCATGAGATAGAAGGCGATCGGAACGAACACGAGCCAGCTCCCAATGATTCCCGACCACATCACGAACTTCGTATCGCCCGCGCCGCGCAGCGCGGATCCGATGACCACCTGCACCGCATCGGTCAGTTGGAACAACGCCGCCCAGAGAATGAGACGCTGCCCCACGCGAAGCACGTCCTGATCTTCCGTGAACAGACCCACGAGTTTCTCCGGCATCGTGAAGAACACGATCCCCATGATTCCCATGTACGCGGTCGCAATCCGCATCGCGGTCCAGCCGCTGCGCCGTGCGGAAGCAACGTCGCCCGCGCCCAAGTATTGGCCGACCAAGGTTTGCGCGGCGGTTCCCACTCCGTATCCGGGAAGAAACGACATGCGAATGATCATGATGCCGATCATGTTCGCCGCGGCTTGAACCGAGCCCAACGTCGCCACCTTCATCGTGAAGATCGTCCACGCGCCGATGTCCAAGAGCCAGTGCACGCCCGAAGGAGCACCAACGCGCAACAGCTCGGCGATGTCCTGCCGCGTCACGCGCTCGCGGAAGCTCGGCGCGGGAAGACCCACGCTCGTGCGGCGCCGCGCGATCGCCCAATAGATCGCAACGTGCAGGAAAAGCGCAATCGTCGTCGCCAAGCCGGCGCCGAACACTCCCATCGCCGCAATCCCCAACGCAGGCACACCGAAGATCAGCGCGTAAGCCAATCCGGCATTCGCCACGTTCGCGGCGACGGTCGCGTACATGGGAGTCATCGTGTCGCCGATTCCGCGGAAATACCCGTCCCACACGTACGTCAAGAAAAGGAATCCCGATCCGATCATGCGGATCCGAAAGTACACGTCGGCATGCGGAATCATTTCCGGATCGACGCCGCACAGCACGAACAGCGGGCGGCCGAAGAAGGCCGCGGCGAGCGGCACGATGGAGAATGCTCCGGCCAGCTTGATGCCGGCCGATGCGGCGTGCGCAGCACGATCGGGCCGCCCGGCGCCGGTATGCTGCGCGACGAACGTCTGCACCAGCACGATCGTGCCCAGGAAGAAGCACCAGATCGACCACATGAACGTGTTCGAGAACCCGACGGCGCCTTGCTCCGCGGTTCCGATCCGGCCCACGAGATAAGCGTCGACGGTCCCCATCAAAGTGACCGACAGCATGTTGATCACCGCCGGCCACGCGAGGGTCAGCACCTCGCGCGCGCTTCCGCGCACAGCAGGATGGGGCAGCGTCACGCCCGTAGGTGTGGCGTGGGTGGTCACGATCGAACCTCGAACGAATAGGTGGTTTTTCTTCCGCCGAAGAAAAAGGGCGCGGAGCTTACTGATTTTCAGAACGGAAGGGAAGAGGTTTTGCGCCGCCTTCCGGATCGCTGCGATGGGCCACAGCGCCGCGCGAAATCGCTGCTGCGCTTTAGGCTGTCCGGATTCCGCCGCCTTCGTTTTGGGCGAGCGCTTGAATGTATTTCACGAAACCGGGGTCTTCCCCTTGCAGCAAGTCTGCAAGACAAGCACGAAAATCCGCGCGCCGGCACCACTCACGCATGTAATCCTCCCAGGATCGCCAACGTCGCAATTGTTGAGGCGCCATGCGTTCTTCATAAAGAAGGAGATACGCTCGCTCGAACAGCGAGACGAGCATGTTGAAGATGATGACCATCCTCTCGCGCTGCTCTTCGCTCTTCTCCGTCGTCTCGAACGCCGAGAAGAGCTTCAAATCCGGATTCGCCAAGGCCACGCGAAGAAACTCCTGATAGTTGTCGGACAGCAGCTGGTAAACCTCTTCTTCTTCGTTCTCCCGTTCTTTGCGCTGTTCATAGATGAAGACCAGAATGGCCAACGGCAAGCCGATCACCGTGACCACGTAGCTCAAAAGCTCCCAAGTTTCGAGATTCATGCGGATTCGCCAAATCGCGCGCCATTCCACGGGGAGGAACGGCTCGGCTCGCGGAGAGGGAGTGGGCTAGCGGTCGCGCGCCGCGTCGGGAGTAATTCCCAAGCGGGCCATTTTCTTCCCGAGCCCGCGATACGAAACACCGAGGATTTCTGCCGCTTTCCTGCGCACTCCGCCAGCCTTCGCGAGCGCTCTCAAGATCTCTTCGCGCTCGGTGTGCGCCATGCGATTCCACAGATCGGACACCGGCTTCACTTCGACGCGCTTCTTCAACGCCGATCCCTCGGGAGCGCTGTGAATGATGGCGCGGGCATCGAGCACCGGAACTTGCGGGTGCAACGCGACGGCTCGATGCAGAAGCGATTTCAATTCGCGAACATTCCCCGGCCAATCATGCGAGGCAAGGGCTTCCCAGCCATCCTCGCTGATCTTGGGCACGCTCATCTTTTCCAGCGAGCAGACTTCCTCGAGAAGAATGCCCACCAGAATGCGCAGATCCTCCAGGCGGCGGCGAAGCGGGGGAACGGAGATCTTTCCCGCCGTCAGCCGGTGGTGGAGATCTTCCAGGAAACGTCCTTCGGCAACGAGTCCCTCCAGATTCCGGTTCGTCGCGCCAATGATGCGCGCCTCCACCGGAACGAGCCGCGTGCTGCCCACCGGACGAACTTCGTGCGTGTCGAGCACCTGAAGCAGCTTGGCTTGGAAGGTCAGCGTCGTCTTATCGATCTCGTCCAGGAACACCGTGCCGCGTCCCGCTTCCCGGAAGATTCCCGGATGATCGCGATCCGCTCCGGTGAACGAGCCTTTGCGATGTCCGAACAGCTCCGATTCCTGCAAATTCTCAGGAAGCGCCGCGCAGTTCACGGCGAAGAATCCACCTTCGCGGCCTCGTCCCAATTCGTGCAGCGCCTCGGCAACCAAAGTCTTCCCCGTCCCCGATTCGCCGGCCAGGAGGAGAGGCAGGCTGGAGGGCCCGAGCTTGCGGCACTCTTCGAGTGTGTAGAGGAAGCTGGGCGATTTCCAATCGGTCTCGAGCACGCTCATTCCGCGACTGGACCCGCGCACGCCCCGCGTTGCATCGCCGATCGTGGCGGCGCGCGTCGCCCGAAAAATCGCTTGCTCGGTCGCGCGCAGTGCACCCGCGGCCCCGCAGCGCTCGAACAATTCCCGTGCAATCGTCAAATGACGCACGCGCTCTTCGCGCGTGTTCGCAGAGTCGTTGGCGCTGCACTCGAGCACCGTGTCCATCGCCAGGTGCGTGCGCGCCAACTCGCACGGAGTGCACAGAGCTTCCAGCCGCAGCGTCGCATCGGCGATGTCGCGGCGCGCTTCGTCATCGTTCCCGGAGCGCGCGTGCAGGATCGCCCGGGCGCGTAGCGCCAGCGCCACTTCTTTGCGTTCGCCCGAGCGCTCACCAACGGTGATGCTCCTCTCGATCCAGGGCAGGGCCTGATCGAGATCGCCGAGCTCTACCATCATCGCACCAACGCGCCAGCCGAGCTCCGCGACCAAATCTCCGTTCGCCGCGATTCCGTCCGCCTTCTGCAGGGCCTTGCGATACTTCGCCAGCGCGACGCGCAGATTCCCGTTCGTCGCCTCGAGGTCGCCGAGATCCTCCAGCACCAAGATGCGATCGCGATCACGCTCGCTGCGCTCGGCGAGCTGAGCCGCGCCTTCCAGCGTTTCGCGCGCTGCTTCGATCTTTCCCAACTCGCGCAGCGCACGTCCGAAAGCGAGCCGCGCACTGATCTTCAAGTTCGTGGTTTCGGATTCTTCCGCCGACGCCAGCGCACGATTCGCGAACTTGGCGGCCTCTTCCAGGCTTCCGGCTAAACGGGAAGCGATGGAGAGGTGCAAAAGATTTCGCACGATCGCGGATTGGTGGCTCAGTCTTTCGGAGATGCCGAGCGCTTCGCTGGCGTGCTTGCGCGAGGCGTCATACTGCGCGCGTTGAATGAACGCTGCGGCGAGCACGCTATGCGCATGCGCGACTTCGGCTTCGATTCCGGCGTGGCGGGCTTCGGCGAGAGCGCAATAGGCGCGCTCGAACGCCGGCTCGAGGTCGCCCATTCGCAAATGAATGACGGCGAGCCAGCGCAGGGCCGAAGAAAGCCCCGGACCATCGGCTAAGGTCTTGAGATGCTCGACGGCTTCCGACGCTTGCGTGCGCGCGTCCAAATAATCGCCGCGAGCATGGGAGGCGCACGCGCGGACCGCCTTCAACCGCCAGCGGAAAACATCCGGAAGATTCTCGAGCCGCAGAGTCTCGTCGATGCGCCGATCAGCTTCCGTGGTCTCGCCGAGCATGACCAAGCAGTAGGCCAGGCGCCACGCGAGGAGCCCGATCTCTTCGGCGCTGAGGTTCGAGCTCGTTTCGAGAAGGGCGGCGTACTCCTCTCGCGCCGGGGCGTACATTCCCCGCGCCCAGTGCATTTCCGCATTGCGAATTCTCTCGTGGGTCGCTTGCGCTTCCACGCGACTCGTCATTAGCGATGCCCTCTCGGAATGTCGATTCCGTAGCGGCGAAGAAGACTATTGAAGAACGCCACGAGCTCTTGGGTGAACGTCGGCTTCGAAAGAACCGGCGCCTGCGTTCCCGGCGTGGAGTGCACGGCGCTCCCCGAAGCGGGTTCCAACAATGTCGAGTGGCTCGTTCCGATGCGTTCCGGATCCGTCGGCTCTCCGGCTGCGGACGAGATTGGATCTCGACAGGTCTGTGCTGCAACCGGTCCTGTCCAAATACAGATTCCAAGGATGAGTGTGATCATCCCAAGCATCAGGGGTTCGAGTCGGCGCATTCCTTCATGCCTCACAAGTGTGGGGTCGATCGTCCGCTGTGATTCTCTTCGCTGTCGGTTCAAAATGGATGTCGGCAAGAAGTGCTCGACCCTTTCTGATTTTTGAGAAGCCAGGATTCAGCGAAGATTCTTTCCTCAAGTACACACGCTGCCCCGCGGGAACCGGGGCCCGAAGGAAGGGGAGCTCTCTCGAATCGGAGAGGAACGTGCAAACTTTAGCAACGCTGGAGAGGGAGTGTCAACGCGGGTTGGCAACATTGTGCGCAGTGAGCGTGGTTTACATTGCTCGCCGCCTCTGCAACTGGCGCTTCCCGGCGGATCAATCGATCCGAACGAGCTCGATGTCGTAGATCAGGGTGGAGTAGGGAGGGATCGAAGGCGCCTTCCCGCGCGGCCCGTAGGCGAGGTCGGAAGGGATGATCAGCCGGCGGCGCGCACCTTCCTTCATTCCCTGGATCCCGATCCGCCAACCGGCCAGCACTTGGGGATCGTTCAAGTCGACGGCGCTCGGTTCCTGCACCCCCGCTTCCGGAGCAGTGGACCCAATTTCGTTCGGCAGAGCCCGGCTGGATTCCAGGAACGTTCCTCCGGCCAGCCAACCAATCCAATGAATGTGGACTCGATCTTGAGGACCGGCCGTTCGTCCGGAGCCCTCCTCGATGTTCATGTATTCCAGACCGGAGGGGTCTTGAACCAATGTGACGCCCAGGGGAAGGGTCGGAGGTCCGGCGCGCAGATCAGCCATTCGTGGAATCCTGCACCGCCTCGGGCGCCAAGAGAGCCAGGACTCGGCGAGCCTCCATGGAGATCTTGTGCGGGCTTCGGGCAATGAGCCGGAGCCGAGCAGCCGCTTCCTGCCCGTTTCCTTGACGAAGGTCGTCCATGGCCATCACCCACTCGTAGCCGACGTCGAAAACGTTCTCCCGGTCCGGCTCGGCGATGTCCCCGAACGTCCGCCGCGTTTCTCCGGGCGGCGCTATGGAATACATGGCCCCGGCTTCGAGGTTGCGGAACCGGAAGGGCCAGAGTGGATCCGGGTCTTTGACCAGGGGTGCCAACTCCCGGGCTTGCGCAAGATGCCCCCGAACGGCCTCGATGTGTCCGGAGTGGTAGTCGGTGAGCGCTTCGGCCCACTTTCTCCGCACCTTGGCTTTGTTCTTGAGGCCGGTCGTATCGGGAAGCGCCGCCGGTGGGCTGAAACCCAAGTCTTGAAGCCGGATTTCTTTCGGTGCCAAGGCCATGATTTCTTCCCGCGAAAGCTTGGGGACGATCGTGTCGTTCGAGGCGAGCCAAGCCGGGGTCGACCGGGTCATTCCGGCGGTCGAGTCGGTTGCAGCAGAGGCGTTCATCGCCGTGGAATCCGAAGCCGCTGCGGAAGGCTTCGTCGTCTCACGACTCCCACAAGCGGAAAGCGAGAGGCAAAGGACTGAGAATCCAATGCAGACCCAGGCGATTCCGTTGCGCATTCCTTCCTCGCGCATTCCTTCCTCGCGCATTCCTTCCTCCCGAGCAACAAGCGCGACATCCTAGCACGGTCTTGCGGGAGGCGGCGCCTCGCCCTACGCTGCGCCGATTCCGGGAGAGATGCATGCGATTCAAGCTGTTGGGCCGAAGTGGGCTGCGCGTTTCCGAGATCTGCCTCGGGACCATGACGTTCGGCGAAGAGTGGGGCTGGGGCTCCACGAAAGAAGAAGCGCGAAGAGTTTTCGAGGCGTACGCCAACCGCGGCGGAAACTTTCTCGATACCGCGAATCGCTACACCGAGGGAACGAGCGAGAAGATCGTGGGCGAGCTGATTGCCGCCGATCGAGATCATTGGGTGTTGGCGACGAAGTATTCCTTCACGATGCGTCCGGAAGATCCGAACTTCTCCGGCAATCATCGCAAGAACATGATGCAATCGGTCGAAGCCAGTCTCCGCCGCTTGAAGACTGAAGCCATCGATCTCTATTGGCTCCACGGTTGGGATTTCACCACCGGAATCGATGAAGTCCTGCGCGGGTTCGACGATCTCGTGCGCTCCGGAAAGATTCTCTACGCCGGGATCTCCGACACGCCGGCCTGGATCGTTTCCGCCGCGAACACCATGGCGGACCTGCGCGGATGGACGCCGTTCGTCGCGCTGCAAATCGAATACAGCTTGATCGAGCGGACCGTCGAACGCGAGTTTCTGCCCATGGCCCGCGCATTGGATTTGGCGGTCACCGCCTGGTCGCCTCTTGGCTCGGGCCTTCTCACGGGGAAATACCGAACTGCCATGGATGCCGGCATTCCGGCGGATCGACGAATCACCGAGAACCACCGTCGACTCACTGAGTTCAATTTGCGGATCGCGAGAGAAGTGATCGACGTGGCCAAAGAAATCGAGCGGACTCCAGCTCAGGTCGCACTGGCTTGGCTGCGCCGGAAACCGCAAGCGATCATTCCCATCGTGGGAGCGCGCCGCGCCGAACAGCTCGAAGACAGCCTCGGCTGTCTCGACTTCGATCTGCCTGAAGAGGCCATCCAACGCCTCGATGCGATCAGCCGCATTCCGCTTGGCTTTCCGCATGAGTTCCTCGATTCCGCTCCCATCCGCGAGATTGTGTACGGGAAAGCGGCCGGCCAGATCGATTTTCACCGGTGAGGATCCGCCGTCTCCCGTACGAGGGCGGTGTCCTCGACGCATTCCGCGTCTTCGCTCCCGGTCTCGTTCTTCTCTTCGCCACGCGGGGTCCCCTGCTCTCCTCCCCGCGCCTGTTTCCCGATGGTGACGAAGCCGTCGTCGGTTTGATGACCCAAGCGTTTCACTCCCAAGGCGAATTCCCCGGATTCTATTGGGGACAATGCTACGGGCTGGCGACGCTCGAATCGCTCGTCGCCTCGATTCCCTTCGCGATCGCCGGCCCCACCGGTGGCGGTCTCAAATGGGCGGCGCTCGTTGTTTTTGCGTTTGGATGGTGGGCGTGGTCGTTGGCGGCGGAACGAATCATGGGACGAACGGGAGGACGCATCGCCGCAATCCTTCTCGCCGCGATGCCCGCATGGTTCGCATTTTCGATGAAAGCCTGGGGCGGCATGTCGACCGCGTTTCTGACGTCCGGCCTCGTCTTGATGATGCTCGCTCCGCGGGCCCGCCCTTCGCGAATCCCAGCGTGGATCTCTTTGGCCATCGCCGGTTCCCTCCTGGCCATCACGTGGTTCGCGCAGCCGCTCATGGCCGCAGCCCTCGCACCGATTCTCTTGGCTCGCGAAATTCGCCCTCGCGGTTGGAAGAAGTGGAGCGCATTCGTGATTCCCGCATTGATCGTGGGGTTGTGGCTGAAGTCCCAGGCGGATTGTTCGCAAGCCCATTGGCAGCCAAGGCTCTTCGGAGAAGTGGATTTGCGTGCCTCCGCGCCGAATGTCTTGCGCGGTCTCTTCGTGATGATGCACGGCAATCACTTCATGAATACGCCGCTCCCGGCGAGCGCCATCTGCCGTGCGACGGCGGCCATATTCCTGCTGCTCGCGGCGGCCGCGTCTTCCCTTGCTGTCGTGCGTGCCTTGCGCACACGCTTTTATCCGCTCGACGCGGCCTGCGCCTGTTCGATTCTTCTGGTCGTTGCTCTCGCGCTCTTCATGAAGCCGGAAGCTTTCATGTACCGGTATTTGCTGCCGGCCGCCGCGCCGATCGCCTGGGTCATCGCGACGCGTTGGTCGCGCATTCCCCGCTTCGCCGTCGCCGCCCTCTTCGCAGCTTTCGCGTTTCTCTCGGTCTCGTCGGGTTGGACGATGCGCAACGCATCCTTCAGCGGATGGAGCGCCGAGGAAGAACGCGCCATGCGTGCCGTCGTGCAAACTTTGGAAGCGCGCGGCATACGGAATGTGCTGGTCACACACCCCACGCTGCAATGGAACCTCATGTTTGCAAGCAAAGGAACGATCGCCGCACGCTGGATTCCCGCGGTGGATCGCCGGCCGGAGCTCTCGAGCGAAGTGAATCGCGCGCTCCTCGCCGGCGAGCGTGTTTCACTCGTGGCCAATGAGACGGAAGCGGAAGGGATCCTGCATGTGCTCGAGCAGGTGAGACCCGAGCAGCCTCGCGAGTACATGGCCGCCGGGCCGCTCGTTCTTCTGGGGCCGATCGATCCCAACGATGCCCAAGCGCTGGGTTTCAAGCTCGAGCGCGGATATTAAGCCTTCTTTGCCGGGATCATTCCCTGCTCGGTCAGTTCTTTGACGACGGTTTGGATCGCGCTGTCACTCGTTTCCTTGTTCGACTCAGGATCGTACGTCTCTGCCTTTCCGACCCAGAGCAGCTTTCCTTGATCCTTCGTGCTCCACACGTCGACCTGGTGCACCACGACCTCGACATCCTCGACCGAGCCCGGGTAATACACTTCCTCATAATAGGTGTGAAACACTCCCGTCCAAGGATCGAGATAGGTCTTGGGCTGAGTGGAAACATATCCGGGGGTGACTTCTTGCACCGTCTTCGCGGCAGAGCGGTGCACCACGACCACCGAGTCGAAACCCTGACCTCGCACCACCGTGACGACCTCGGCGGTGTCGGGCACCGCGTCGGGGAACAAGCGATACGAGGGTGTCGCGGTCACGCCCTGTGCGCTGAGCCGCTTCACGAACCCGTCCTCCCAAATCCGCCGCGCGGCGGGATCCTTCTTCACGGCGACGACCAACGTGTTGCGCACGAGGCCCGGCGATGCGGACGGGTCCTTCCACATGTCGTAGAGCCTCGTTTGAGTAGCGCAGCCCGCGACGACTGCAGCTGCGCCGAGAAACGCGATCGAAAGGAGAGTCCTAGAGTTCGTCTTCGATCCGAACCAAGGTGCGAGGTTCCAATGGCTCCAAAAAAAGGACATGGTGAGATTCCCTTCTCGGGCTTAAAGCAGAAAGGCGCCTTTGCCAACTAGATCCGAACGGACCCTCGGGCACGGATGGGTGGGCGCCCACGCGAATATCCGCCCGGAGGTCAGTTCCGGTCCAGACGGCGATACATCACGTACGCATCGACGAAGCCCCATTGCGAATGCCGGAAAGCGAGCGGCAAGGTCCCGATGATTTCGAATCCCATCTTGAGCCACAGATCCACGGCAGGCCGGTTCGTCGACACGACGAAGTTGAATTGCATCGCCCGGTATCCCAACGCTCGCGCTTGCTCGAGCGAGTGCTCGCACAGCGCGCGTCCCACGCCGCGCCCACGGGCGGCCGCCGCCACCATGTAGCCGCAATTGCACACATGGTCACCCAGCCCGCGTTGGTTGGGCTTGAGCATGGAGACGCCGGCCACGCTCCCGTCGAGCTCAGCGACGTAGGTGACTTGGGGCAGCTCGATCCAATCTTCCAGCGCTTCTTCGCGCGAAGCGCCCGGCTCGTTCGCCAGCGCATCTCCCGCCGCCACCACTTCGTGAAAGATCTCCACGATGCGATCGTGATCGGCCTCGGATGCGGGTCGGATCCGGATCATTTTCCCGGCGGCGCCCAGTGCGCGGGCGCGCCGATCAGAGTGTTCGTTCCAACCAATCGACGATGCGCTTCAACCGCTCTTCACGATTCAGCGGTTTTCCATTGCGCGACAGGCCGTGGAATTCGCCTTCGAAACGAATCATTTCGCAGGGCGCCTGATTCAACACTTTCATCGCCGTGAAAAGGCCTTCGCCTTCGGCAATCGGACAACGCAAGTCGCCTTCTTGATGAAGAATCAAGAGCGGCGTCTTGATGTTCTTGACGTAGTAATTCGGCGATTGCTCGTGATACGCCTGCGGATCTTCCCAGGGATGCTTGCCAAAGAAAAAGCGACGGTAGTGTCCGTAATCGCTCGATCCATAGTGCGTCCAGAAGTCTCCGGCCTGCCGCATCGTGATCGCCGTCTTGAATCGTTTCGTGTGCCCAACGGCCCAGGTCACCATGAAGCCGCCGTAGCTGCCGCCCAAGATCGCCATGCGCGATGCATCCACGAACGGCTGCTTCTCGAGGAAGTCCGCGAAGGCTTGAATGTCCTTCCAGTCGTCCTTTCCCCAATTTCCTTCGATCCAGTTACAGAACTTCCTGCCGCGGCCCGAGCTTCCGCGCGGGTTGCAGTAAGCAACGACGTATCCCTGCGCAGCCAGCAAGTGCATCTCGTGAAACCACGACTCTCCGTATTGTGTCATGGGCCCGCCGTGCACTTCGATCAAGCAGGGATATTTCTTGCCGGCGCGAAATCCCGAGGGCTTCAAGATCCAGCCCTGAATGTCGAAGGGCGCGCTCTTGAATCGAACCTCTTCCGGGGAAGACAAATGGAGCGGTTTGAAGAACGGAGCGGTCAGATCCGTCTTCTTCTGCGCGCGGTTCGAGCCGTCCAAGACGGTCGTGGAGATTTCGCCGGTGTCCCCCGTAGTCGTGGCCGCGAACGCGGCTTGATTCGACTTCGGCACCATCGAGAAGCCGATCACCGAGAGCTTCCCGCCAATCTCGAGACGCGGCTTTCCGCCGGCGGCGGGAAGAGAATAGATGCGATACGAGCCGTCTTCATCGGAGCCGAATGCGACTCTCTCGCTGCCCTGGTCCTCGTAGACGGCGAGCGTAGTGTTCCCGCCCAGCGCCGTATCCGATCCCACCATGTTGATCACCCAGCGATCGTGTCCCTCGTTCAACTTGCGCGCCGCACCCTTCGAAGATGCCGGGCCGCGCCACACGTTGTGCTCATGCTGCAGCCACTCGCCGGGACCGCCTTCGTAGCCGACCCAATAAAGATTTTTGCCGTCGAGGCTCCAGCGCGGCGCTTCGCGTGACCCCGAGGGCGTGGTGATCTCGCGCACATTCTTGCCGGCGCGATCCATCACGTAGATCGAAGTCATGTCGGGAAATGTGTCGCGATCCTCCCGGCGATTCGAAACGAAGGCGATCGATCGTCCGTCGGGGGAGAAGCGCGGATCACGGTCATGGTGATTTCCTTTGGTGAGCGCGATCGCGCGTCCGGTCTGCACGTTGGCGCGCCAGATCGTCCACGTCTCCCCGCGAAACCAACCGATCCCGTCTTCTTTGTGATGGAGCCCGGTGATGTGTTTGTAGTTCGCTTTCTTGCGCAGATCTTCTTCGGTCTCCTTGGGCATCGAAAGATGCTCGAACGCAAGCTCCTTTCCATTCGGGGACCAGGAGATGGAGCCGGCGGGTCCGCCGCGAAGCTGCGTGATCGGCTGCGGTTCGCCCCCATCCAAAGGAAGGATCCAGATGTTCCCGACTCCGCCCCGATCGGAGACGAAAGCCAGCGTCTTCCCATCGGGACTCCAGGCCGGCGACGAATCGGAGACCATCCCGCGCGTGAGAGCGCGCGGCCGCCCGCCTTTCGCGGGCATCACATAAAGATGGGAGATGTAGCGATTGTTCTTGCGATCGACGCGTTTGACCATGAAGACGATGCGCGTTCCGTCCGGCGACAGGGCCGGCGCGGAAGGGAGAATCAAGCGGAAGACATCGTCGATCCGAACGCTGCGTGCCATTGGTACTCGAATGTCCCGTTCCGAGCTTTAATAGAAACCGTAACCGAACGTGAATTTGAAGTCAGGGAGGTCGTCGATTCCGATGCGGAATTCCGCGTATCCGCGGTTGTAGGACCCGAAGGCGCGCTCGACTCCGCCGTAGAGGTTGACCCCGATTTCCGTGTCGGAGTCGTCGTCGCCGCCATAGTCGCCTTCCGCGTTGTAGTAAATCAGCCCGAGACCGCCGCCCACGAAGGGTTTGTAGGTTCCTTCGATGTCGACGAAGTCAACCTGCGCATCGACGTTTCCGGCCACGGTGAACAGATTGTCTCCGAATCCGAGATCGACGCTCGGCCGGAAACTGAACATCTGCGTCATTTTCCCGAGCTTGACATAGCCTCCCACGGTCAATTGGTCGGGGTCCACCGATCCACCCAAACGGGCCCCGTATCCGAAAAAGCCCATCTCCTCCTGCGCGTGGGCTGCGGGTGCGAGTGCGCACATGGCGAGAATGCTCGCCGCGCCCACGCAAAGAGACGTGAGCAGACCACGACCCCGAATGAAAGGATTACGAATCATTAGGCCCTCGGCATTGCGCGAATTTCGACCCGCGGCGCGGCGCCGACTCCGGCCCCTTCGGGCGAAGACGTCGCACCGCGCGCGACGATATCTTGCGGCGAGATTTTCGGAAATGCCCGAAGCAGATACGCCTTGATCGCATCCGCTCGGGATTGCGCCAAACTCGCGCCACCGGACTCGGCGCGGCTGGGATGGACGATGATCTCGATGCGGCGAGCATTTTCGGGTTGGGTCGTCCACGTTTGGAGAAGCGGCCCCATCTTGTTCAGCGCGTGATACGAGAGCGGGTTCAGCTCGACCGTGCCTCCCTCGAAGCTCACGCCGGACAAAGCAATCGCATCGCCGCGCAAGAGCATTTCCTCCAGGCGGCTCTTTGCACACCCCTTCTCGTCGATCGGCGTTCCTTTGGGCGTGTTGTCGCAGAGATCGATTCCGTTCGGGACTCCGTCGCCGTCCGTATCGGAGGAGCGTCCTTCGGCATCGACGGCTGCACCGGCCAAAGTGTTCGGCTCCTTGTCGAGCCCATCCAAGATTCCGTCTTTGTCCGAATCGCTGGGACATCCTTCGATGTTGACCGTCGCTCCCAAGGGAGTGCTCGCGCACTTGTCGATGCCGTCGAAGATTCCGTCCTTGTCCGAGTCGATGCCGCGTCCTTGCGCATCGACGACGACATTCGGGGGCGTCGTGGGCTCGGCATCGAAGCGGTCGGCGACTTGATCTTTGTCGCCGTCCTTCCAAACCCAACCGAACGGAATCGACAGGCTGGCGGTGATCGCCCAGTTGTGAAGCCATCTCTCACCGACATGCTCATCCGGATCGAACGGCTCACGGCCGAACACGTGATCGACTCCACCTTGAATCCCGTCGGAGATGGCGGCTTGAAGCGTCGCGCGCGGATTCGGGCGAGCGAGATCATCCTGATGGTTGACGAGATCATGCGCTTCCACGCGAATGTTCCAACCATCGCGGCGGAAGAGTTTGACTCCGCCGCCGAAATCGGCAAACGGGTGCGAGAAATTGCTCCCGGGCTCGTTGGGTCCGCTCCCGCCATTGATGTCGTCGATCCAGCCCCCGCCCAAGCTCAGAAATGGACGGATCGATCCCGTCGTGAAGTGGTAGATCCCCGATCCACCGAAGAACAAAAGATCCGATCCCGAGGCTGCCTCGATTTCCTCGGTCTGGAAATTCGTGTACGCAACCCCAATCGGGCTTCCACCCGCGTCGTAGGCGACGTACGCGTCATACGAGGTCAGGGTGCCGAGCCGGTAGCTCTGCTGCTGGCGCGGCGAATAGGAGAATGAACCTTCGAGGCCCCAGTGCGGGGAATTGTTGATGGCGGCGCGCACGCCGACCAAAGGAGAGCTCGATTTGTAATTCGTGTTCCCATCCGGAAGAAAGACGCCGGCGATCGGGCTGAATTCGAAGATGCGTTCCGGAACGGGTTCGGCGTTGGCGGTCGGGAGTGCTGCGGGCAAAAGCGCGAGGGCGGAGACCAAGCCCACTGCGACCTTCATGGTCCTTCGTCTCCTCGCTCTCCCAGAGATTTGGGGAAAAATCGAAGGGCCAATTTGCATGACAAGTTGAACCTTGTCAACGGGATCGGCCTTCAGCCAATGGCCGACTTTCGGCCGGCGCGAAGTGCCCGGCCACTGGAGGAATCACACTCTTTTGGAGAGAGGCTGCGCTCGTTGCTGCTTAGACTTCGACCGGATCCCCCAAGTCTTCGCGCCCGTCTTGTTCAAAGTGAGAGTGTTCCAAGGCCTCCTCGTAGGCCTGCATCACGCACGTTTCCAAGTACTGGCGCATCTCGCGGTTGATCGGATGCGCGACGTCTTGGAAGCTTCCGTCTCCGCGGCGGCGTGCCGGCATGGCGACGAAGCGGCCTTTCTCTCCCTGGATGACTTTCAAGCCACGAACCACGAATTCATCGTCGAAAGTAATCGAAACGAATGCTTTGAGCGCCTCCTCTTCTTGAAGATTAACCCGGACCTCGGTGATTTTCATTGCACCGCACTCCGTTCGTTGAGGATACGAACCAAGAAATGGAACGGCCTCGCGGCGCAGTATCGAGGATCAAGCGGAAAGTTTCAATCGGGTTGTCAAAGAGAATTACGGATCGCAACGTTGGGACGTCGCGCCATCGTGCGCAGGCTCTCCTTAAATCATCGGACGGATTCAGTCTTCGCGAATTCCTCGATGATCGCGTCTGCGCATACGGACGACGACACACCCACGCCGTCGGCGGCCAAATCGTAGGTGAGCGATTTCCCCTGCAGAAGAGTGCGCGCCACGGAATCTTCCAGACGTTTGGCGGCGGACTTGAGGCGTTCGTCGTCATGTTTCTCGCCCAGCCAATCCAGCATCATCTTCACCGCCAAGATCATCGCGATTGGATTCGCCTTGTTGCGTCCCGCATGTTTGGGCGCGCTGCCGTGGATGGGTTCGAACATCGCGTGGTGATCGCCGATGTTCCCGCCGGCCGCAACCCCCATTCCGCCTTGCGTTGCGCTGCCGAGATCGGAGATCACATCGCCCACCAAGTTTGGCGCAACCACGACGTCGAACCACTCGGGATTCCGGATTTGCCACATGCAGAACGCGTCAAAATAGGCCGTGTCGAGCTCGATGTCGGGATACTCGTGCTCCCCGACGGCATAGAAAATGTCGCGGAAGTAGCGATGGGCACCGATGATGTTCGACTTCTCGACGCAGGTCACCCGCGCGGGACGCTCGGTGGCGGCGGGTCGTTCCGCGCGGCGGCGGCGCGCCAGCTCGAATGCGAAACGCACGATTCTTTGGGTTCGTGACTCGGTGATCCGAATGGGAGTTTCTTTCCCCGGCCCGCCGTCCTCTCGGGAAATGTCGCGGGTGATGCCGGTGTACGCGCTCTCGGTGTTCTCGCGAACGACGACATAGTCGACGAGGCCCGGCGACCACACCTGCATCAAACGGCCGTGAACTTTGTGAGCGACGCCCGGATACAATTTCACCGGCCTCACGTTTGCGTAGAGATCCATTTTCATTCGATTGCCGATCACTTGTGCATAACCGGCGAGCTGCGGCACCGGATAGGGATCGCCGGGCTTGGTGAATACGGGTTTGCCGTTGATCTCATGTCCCACTGCGCCGAGAAGAATCGCATCGGCGCGCACGCACTTTTCGAAGCTGTCTTCGGGCCATTCCACGCCATGTTCGACATAGTAATGTCCGCCGCATTCGATCTCTTCCTTGTCGAACTTCGCTCCCACGATCTCTTCGACCACTTGCAATGTCTTTACTGCTTCGCGCGTCACTTCGACGCCGATCCCATCGCCGGGAAGTATGACGAGCGAGTACGCATCTTTCATGAAAGAGACCTCGACGGAGTGAAGTGCTTGGCTCAGAACATGTCGCAGATCGAGCGTTTCGCGCCGCGTGCGACTTGCGATTTGTGACCGGCAGCGACCGACGAATCTAATTGTCCGCGCACGCTTTTGGTAGGGATTGTTCAGGCCGTGTAAAGATTTTGACTCCAAGTTCACTGAAAACAACTACTTGGGGATAAGCTCGCGGAGACGCCGGAAGCGCGTAGCCATCAACTTACGTGTTTTCAATGACTTGTCGCACGAGACGCCGGCGGCGGAGACTTCTCCACATATCCACAGGGATGGGGATTCTTGGGGTGACTCCGGAAGGAGTCGGGCCGCGCGGTAGGAAGCGCGGCCCGAAAACCATGCGCGAACTTACTTTGTGCCGATCTGGCAGTTGCCGCGGAAATAGACGCCGTCTTCCATGACCATGTTCTTGGCCACGATGTCGCCTTCCACACGACTTCCGTTCTGGAGCTCGACGCGATCCTTCGCCTCGACCTTGCCGCTGTAGGCGCCATTGAAGATGGCGCGGTTCGTCGCGATGTTCGCCTCGACTTTCCCAGAGCGTCCGATGACGACGGTGTCGGTCGCGCGAACTTCGCCCTGCACCCGACCCTCGACACGCAGCGTTCCAGCAACGGTCGCTTTGCCGTTGAAACTGCAGCCTTCGGAGAGAACCGTCTCGCTCGAGGAGCCGCGGTGATGATGCACTTCGGGCTCGGCCGGCGTCTGGGTTGCCGTCGGCGGAGGGGCAGCAGGCGTGGGTTCGCTTCCGAGCTCACGATCCAGGGCCGTCAAAGCGTCGCCGGTTTCGACTCGATCGTAATTCGATCTCTTGTTGAACATCGGTCTTCCTCCTGATTCGATCGCGGCCTCGGATTTCGAAGCGCGGGGTTGATCGTTCATGTGCGCAAACTGTCGCGAGAAACGAGATACGACGGATCCAAGGGGTGTTCGTTGAGCCGGACTTCGAAATGGAGATGGGGCGCGCTCGAGCGGCCGGTGCTACCGAGCAGTGCAATCTTCTGCGTACGCTGCACGTCGTCTCCGGCTTTCACGAGCAGCGAGTCATTGTGTCCATAGAGACTCGTGAATCCGCTCTCGTGCTCCAAGACGACGACGTTCCCATACGTTTCATCCCATCCCGCAAATCGCACGATGCCCGCCGCCGACGCCAAGATGGGTGTGCCGGTTGCGCCGGCGATGTCGATTCCCTGGTGGCCATCAGGTCCCGGTTCGAAGCCGCGAGAAAGAAAACCGACGACCGGAAGGCCGCTGGGAATCTGGGCCAGGTCTTCTTCCTCCCAATCGAGGCTCCGCAGCCCGGGAGAATTGCGCGTCGCTGCGCCTTTGCCGGAGAGATCGAGGCCGGCCCAGCGGCGGAATCTCACTTCGAATTCCTGCAAGCGAATGAGCTCCTTCTCGAGGTCGCGCATTCCCGAAAGTTGGCTACGGAGATTCTTGTTTTCTTGGCGCAGCTGAGTGATCTCGCGAGTCCTCGCCGAGAGATCGAGGACCCGCACGGCGAGCACGAAAAGAAGAATGGTCCCCAGCACCACAACGACCGCACCGGCAACGAGCGCAACCAGGGGGACTGCACGATTCCAGCTTTTCGCGCTCCCGTGCGGAGCGAGAATGACGGAGATCTTGCGCGACGGGAAGAACATGACCGCGAGACCCAAATGAGAGTGGACGCGGAACCTAATCGCCGCTTCTTGCCAGTGTCAAGGAACGCGGAAAGCGAGAAGAGGTCGCGACGGGACATCGTACTCGAAGTCGTCCACGAGGACCGGCCACTTGAATGAAAAATCTCCGCAAATCGACGAGGAAACTGTGATGCATTTGTGTCGCGCGGGAGAACAGCGCCAGGAATTCACGCCTGGTCGCGCCGAGATCGAAGGGAAGCGCCTCGCTTGAACCCGAAGCCGGCCCCCATGCGCAGAATTCGAACGCCGGCCGGCCCATCGCCTCGGGGTCAAGCGGAAGGCGATCTTTCCGCTCTTTCAGCGATATCCTTCCGCCATTGCCGAAGACGAAGCCTTCGCGTGCAGCGGGAGCGACTCGATGGCCATGAGCAGATCGGCGAGTCTGGTGAGGTCGTCGGATGAGAAGAACTCAAACGAGATCCTTCCCCGCCCATCGCGCTCGTGAATGTGCACCGCAGTGCCGAACGCGCGCTGCAATCGCTCCTCGAAATCAAGCAGCAGCGGTGACTGCGGACGTGTTCCCGATTTCCTTCGGGTACGCGGGCGGAGAGATGGCGCGCGCTCGCGGCGCAATCCGGCTCGATCCTCCGCTTCGCGAACCGAGAGATTCTCGGAGAGGATTTGATCGCGCAGCCCCTGCATTTCCCGCGGTCCCTCGCAGCTCAAAAGAACGCGCGCGTGAGCCGCTGAGAGAAGGCCTGAGCGAACATCGGTCTGGATCTCGGCAGGAAGATGAAGGAGGCGGACCGTATTGGCGATGTGAACGCGACCGCGTCCGATTCGCTCCGCAATTTCTTCTTGGGTCCAGCCGGAATTTTTCGAGAGCTTTTCGTAGGCCTCCGCCTCTTCGATCGGATTCAGATCTTGGCGGACAAGATTCTCGATCAGGGCCAAGGGAAGAAGCTCGCGATCCTCGGTCACGCGAAGAATCGCCGGAATCTTTTCGAAGCCCGCGCGCTTCGCGGCTCTCCAACGTCGCTCGCCAGCGACAATCTGATAATGCGAATCTTCGGTTTTCCGAACCACGATGGGTTGGAGAAGCCCCTGATCCCGGATCGATTCGGTGAGGCTTTCAAGGTCTTCTTCGTCGAACGTACCGCGAGGCTGTTGGGGATTGGGAGCGATGGACTCGACCGGAAGGTAGAGAATCAGCTCTCCCTCTTGGTGCGAGAATGCGGATGTTTCCGGAATGAGCGCACCCAGGCCACGACCCAAACCGCGGCGCATGTTCATCATCGATCTCCTTCGGGCAACGCTTCTTCACGCACGAAAACCGTGGCCGGCGAGAGGGACTCTCGCGGAGCAGGATGCGTTTCCGATTCCCGCGCGATCATTTCTCCGGCGACTTTGAGGTAACTCACCGCGCCGGGGGAGAGAATGTCATAGAGGAGGACCGGTTTCCCATGGCTTGGGGCCTCACCCAAGCGGACGTTGCGGGGAACGACCGCCTCAAAAACCTTGCTTCCGAAATAGGTTCGCGCTTCTTCTGCGACTTGAACGGAGAGATTGAGGCGGCGATCGAACATGGTCAGGAGAACGCCCTCGATCTCGAGCTTGGAGTTGAGATTGCGCTGGACGAGTCGAACGGTATTGAGCAGCTGGCCTAAGCCCTCGAGTGCGTAGTACTCGCATTGAATCGGGATCAGAATCGAGTCCGCAGCCGTCAACGCATTCAGCGTGAGAAGGCCGAGCGATGGCGGGCAATCGAAGAATACGTAGTCGTATTCATCGCGAATTGTGCTCAGAGCGGAACGAAGGCGGTTTTCCCGCGCCATGAGGCCGACGAGCTCGATCTCCGCACCGCTCAGCTTCTGATTGGATACGATGAGATCGAGAAAGGGGATTTCCGTGGGGCGAATCGTCTCTCGAATCTCCCGTTCATCGACCAGCACTTCATAGATTCCCTCGATCCCTTCGCGCTCGAAGATTCCGAGGCCGCTACAGGCATTCGCCTGTGGATCGAGGTCGATGAGGAGTGTCTTTCGCTCGGAAGCCGCGAGACATGCGGCAAGGTTAACCGCTGTCGTCGTTTTCCCTACACCGCCCTTTTGATTCGCAACTGCAATCACTCGGGAGAATCGCTTCCCCCCGGAGGATGATTCTCCTGCGAAGGCCACCCGCTCCTCCTCGACGCACCTAATCAGCAACGAAGTCCACGAATTCGGAAGAATGATCTCCGTGGCGCCACCATACACGAAGGAGTGGAAAATGAGCAGTGCGAACCGGGGGTGTCGCCCGCGAGGCGGCGCCGGAATTGTTTCGCGAGAAACAAGAGTGGGATGTCCACCACGATAAAATGGCAACAGCGGTGGTTGGACGGCAGGAACTACTTCCTATGATCGGGCGACTCACTTCTTGAATTGTTTCACGATAAACAACGGGGGAAGGTGGAAGGGGTCGTCGAGCTCGGCGCTTGCTGGTCAAAATTCTAAATTGTTTAACGTGAAACAATTTGGGAAGCGGGTCGTCCACGGACTCGGCCTCAGGCTCTTGTGGATTGGGGCGGAAATCAGCGCCGGCCCCCCCGAATCTGTGGGCGCGCAATTGTTTCACGATAAACAATTTGGATTGGGGAGCGAGGTCGTCCCTTTGCGGGCATCCGAAGCCCGAATTGTTTCGCGTGGATCCGAACCCGGATCCAAACCGGCTCACAGATTAGGACGATCGTTCTAGTTCGGTGTCTGACTTTCCCGCGTGCCGTCCAAAAAAGTACGACCGTTTTTGAGCGGCTTGCCGTTGATTCCTGCCCGGGCTACGGCACATCGACGGAAACGAGCCGCCGAAGTCCGGTGAGCCTTCTCCCATCGCTCGCATCCCATGAGCGAAACTCCTCTCCAGGTCGCGGATCGATTGAAAAGGCCCAAAGTGCGGCCCCTTTTCGAAGCAGCGGCTTTACAGAGCTCGCGAGCGCTTCTTCCTGTCCGACAGCCCTGGCGAACGCGATGTCAAACCCAGACCGCGCAAGGAGCTTGTGGCTGGGGGTTTCGATTCGGCAGGCATGAACGGCGGCGTCTTCGAATCCCAATTCGCGGACGCACTCTTCGAGGAATCTGGCCTTCTTCTGGGTCGCCTCAACTAAATCGAGACGGATCTTCGGACGCAGGATCCTGAGAACAATGCCCGGGAAGCCCCCACCCGATCCGATGTCCAAAACCCGTAGGCTCCGATCCACGGGCAGAAGTGGGAGACCAGCCAGGCTCGGCAGCACCTGAAGCTCGACGAGGCGATCGATCGAAGCCCGGGAGACGAGGTTGACCGCTTTGTTCTTGATCCGAAGGAGCCTGAGGAAACTTCGCAGTTCCTCTTCCCAACCTTCGTGAGCGCCGCCTTCCCGCTCCACGAGGAGGCGCAGCTCGCCCCAAGACTCTTCGCTGGAAACGCTCAACCGGTCCGCCTGCGCAGGGTAACTAGGAGGACGTTGATATCGGAGGGAGACACTCCGGAGATTCGCGTCGCTTGTCCGATCGTGAGCGGGCGAATCTTGGCGAGCTTCTGCCGACCCTCCGTGGAGATTCCCCGAATCCCGGCGTAGTCGAGCTCTTGAGGAATCGGCCGCTCCTCGAGACCCCGAAACCGCCGGATTCTTTCTTTTTCCCGATCCAGATAACCCCGATATTTCGCCCGGATCTCGACCCGTTCCCATTCCTCGAACGTGAAGTCGTTCAGGAAGGTCAGCTCTTCCGACCAACTCCGGACTCTCACTTCCGGACGCGCCAAGAGGTCGAATCGTGAAACGCCTCCGGCCCTCTCCGAAACGAGCCGGCGCTCGAGATCGTCGACGCGCGCGACTCGATTCTCCAAATGCAGGAGATCTGTTTCGTTCAGAAGACGGAGCACGCGGGCATGCTCGAGCATGCGTTCGTCGGCATTATCTTGCCGCAGATGGAGTCGATACTCGGCGCGCGAGGTAAACATTCGATAGGGCTCGTCCGTGCCCTTCGTCACGAGATCATCGATCAACACGCCGATGTACGCTTCGTCTCGACGCAACACCCAAGGATCTTCTCCGCGAACGAAGCGCGCGGCATTCACACCCGCCACAATTCCTTGTGCAGCCGCCTCTTCGTATCCCGTGGTTCCGTTGATTTGACCGGCAAGAAAGAGCCCGCACACCTTGCGCGTTTCCAAGGATGGTGAGAGCTCCGTCGGATCGACGAAGTCATACTCCACCGCGTAGCCGGGACGGAAGGGCTCGACATCTTTCTTCAGACCAGGAATCGAGCGCAGCACATCCGTCTGAACCGATGCGGGAAGACTCATGGAGAGCCCGTTGACGTAGATCTCGTCCGTGTCCCAACCTTCCGGCTCCAAGAAGAGAATGTGTCCCTCCACTTCCGGGAATCGCACGACTTTGTCTTCGAGAGAGGGGCAGTAGCGCGGTCCGACTCCAGAGATCATTCCGGAATACAGAGGCGATTGATCGAGCGAGCGAAGCACGATTTCATGCGTCTCCCGGGTGGTCCGAGTTACGAAGCATTCGAGCTGCGGTCGAGCGAGCGACGCCGGTGCGGCGAAGTGAGAAAAAGGACGCGGTCTCTCATCGCCGGGCTGCCGCTCGAGCTTCGCAAGCTCGAGATCCGAGCGCAGAATTCGAGGCGGAGTGCCGGTTTTGAGACGCCCGACTCGAAGTCCCAAAGAAACAAGGCTCTTCGTAAGCTGCTTGGCGGCGGGCTCACCGCGCCGGCCTCCCTCGGAAATCGATTTACCAACGAACATTCGGCCGCCCAAAAATGTCCCGGTCGCCAATACGATCGCTCGTGTGGCAATCGTGCGCCCGTCGACCAGAGCAAGACCGCCCACTTGCCTCGCTTCTTCGACCAGAATCTCCGCGACTTCCCCTTCGAGAACTTCCAGATTCGCCTGCTGCGCGACGACACGCAGCATCACACTGTTGTAGAGAGCTCGATCCGCCTGAGCTCTTGGGCCCCACACGGCGGGGCCTTTCCCGGTGTTGAGCATTCGATACTGAACGCCGGCCTCATCGATTGCCCGTCCCATCTGTCCGCCCAGCGCATCGATCTCGCGCACGAGATGTCCCTTGGCGAGACCGCCAATCGCCGGATTGCACGACATCCGTCCGACACTCGTGCGGTCGAGCGTCAAGAGCGCCGTCTTCAGCCCGCTTCGGGCCGAGGCCAGCGCGGCTTCGATTCCCGCATGGCCGGCGCCGACGACGACGACATCCGCTTCGATTCTCGGCGACGTGAAATGCTCCACCATTGTTGTCCTTCCGGGCCCGCGTTCCTCGATCATTTTCCGATGCAGAATTGCGAGAAGATGCGATTCAACACTTCATCACCGACGCTCTTTCCGGTGAGATCTCCCAGCGCTCGCGCGGCTTCGCGCACGTCGGTTGCCGCGAGCTCCTCCGTTCCGCCCTCCGCCCAGGCTTTCTCCGCATGCTGGATTTGTTCGAGAGCGGTACGCACCGCATCCTCGTGCCTTTCGCTGCACAGAATCTCATCCGAAACTGCGCCTTCCGAATCCTCGGACAGTGCACGCCCCAACGCGACACGAAGCTGCTCGATCCCTTCTCCCGTGCGTGCAGAGACTTGCAGCGCGGCGGCGCCCATCCCGTTGGGTTTGTCGCCACAGGGCCCGTCCCCATTCGCGAGATCGCTCTTGTTCCAGGCGAGGAGCACGGGGCGTCCGTTCATCTCGCGCAAGAGAGAGTCATCGTCGCGTGTCATTCCCGAAGGCGCTTCGAGCACGACAAGACGTAGTGAAGCAGTTTCTTCAAGACGCCGCGACCGGCGCACGCCCTCTTTCTCCAGCGCATCGCTCGCCTGGCGAATTCCCGCGGTGTCGATCAACCGTACCGGAATTCCGTCGATGTCCATCCAAGCTTCGATGTAATCGCGCGTCGTTCCCGGCGTCTCGCTCACCAGCGCACGCTCGTCTTGCACGAGCGCATTGAACACGCTCGATTTCCCGACGTTCGGGCGTCCCAACAGCACGACCGTTGCGCCGTCGCGCAAGCGGCGCGACCACACCGCATGTCGCGCGAGCTGCTCGAGCAGAAGGCGGCAGTGCGCGAGCTCCGCCGCGATCGCGTCGCGGCTCGCGGGAGCGACATCCTCGACGAAATCAAGATTGACCTCGAGCCTCGAGAGAAGAGCGAAGAGCCGATCTTCCACTTCGAGCGTACGCTGCGTGAGTCTTCCGGCGAGCGCCCGTAGAGCCGCGTCCGCGCCGCGCTCGGTGCGGGCGCGCACGAGATCGATCACCGCCTCAGCCTGGGAAAGATCGATTCTTCCGTTTACGAATGCGCGGCGGGTGAACTCGCCTCGATCCGCGAGTCTCGCTCCCGAGGTGAGGACCGCGCGAAGCACGCGCCGCGCAATCACGCTTCCGCCGTGCACGCCGATTTCGACGACGTCTTCTCCCGTGTAACTGCGCGGCGCACGGAAAACGTTGATCAAGGCTTCATCGAGCGTGCTGCCGTCAGGTCCAAGCAGCCAGGCATGGTGCACAGTGTGAGAAGGCGCGTTCTCCAAGGACGGTGTCATCCTGGAAAGACACTGCGCGATCCCGATCGCGCGAGGGCCGGAAATGCGCACAATCCCGACGCCGCCTTCACCCGGCGGAGTCGCAATCGCTGCAATCGTATCTTCTATGGTCATGGTCCGCCGCCTCGCGCGGCAGCCGCATCAAGTGGCGGCGGCTGTCTCGGGAATCACCGAAGGCTTCATTAAGGATCGCTGCAGAATCATCATGACGTTGTTCGTCAGCCAGTAGAGCACGAGACCAGAAGGAAACGAGAAGAACACGAACGTCATGACCACCGGCATCATCATCGTCATCGCCTTCTGGCTCGGGTCGACGGCGGTCTGCCTTGCTTGAATGAATGATGTGATCCCCATGATGATGGGGAGAAGACCGATCGCGCTCCCGATGATCGGAAGGCTGAATGGCAGGCGGAACAGAATGTCGGGTTGGGAAAGGTCCCTGATCCAGCCGACGAACGGTGCGCCGCGCAGCTCGATCGTGTGGAAAAGGACGGCATAGAGAGCGAAGAAGATCGGCATCTGCAGCACAAGAGGCAGGCATCCTCCTAGAGGATTGACGCCCGCTTCCTTGTACAGCTTCATCGTGGCTTCGCTCAGTTTCTGCGGGTCCTTCGCGTGCTTTTGCTTGAGCGCTTCCAGGCGCGGCTTCAAGGCGGCCATGTCGCGCATCGACTTCGTGCTCTTGAACGTCAATGGGAAGAAGAGAAGGCTGATGAGGACCGAAAACAGAATGATCACGACGCCATAATTCGGCACGATCTTGTGCATGCCGATCAAGAGCTTCAGGATGAACTGGGAAAGCGGACGCACCCAGGTGTAGCCGAGATCGATGGCCCCTTCGATTCCGAGCCCGGTCGCGGTGAGCGCAGCGAAGTCCAAAGGCCCGATGTACACGTCGTAGCCGACGTCATTCGATGCAACTCCGGAAGTCCGGTCGACGAGAATCTCTCCGGCGACAGCGAAGTCCTTGCGGTTTCTTTCACCGACTTCTTCTTTCCAAATCCGCGCCGGACCCTGGTTCTCGCCTTGCGGAACGACGGCAGCCAGGAAGTACTTGTTTTGGATCCCCAGGAAAAATGTTTGTCCGGGAAACTCGAGGACGGCGTCTCCGAGCGCAGCGGGCTGCTTCTTCTGGACCTTTCCCTCGGCGAGCACGCTGGCCTGGAAGTAGCCGCGCGGCGCATCGCCTTTGAAATCCTCGGTGGCGCGAATCCCGCCCGCCCAAGAAAGGCCCCAGTTCTCCAAACCTTCGGGCTCGCGAAGCAGCTCATGCTGCACGGCCAGCAGGTTCCCCGATTCGGGAATCGTGAATGTTTTCCGCAAGGCGAACGAATCGCGCTCGAGCTCGAAGACCACGCGACGCTGGCCGCCTTCGAATCCGCCGGTGTCGCTGGCCAAACGGAACATCTCGTTGTCGAGCGGAATGCGTCGTCCGTGAATCGTGAGCACCGTGCCGAGCGCACCCGGCCCGTTGTGCGGCAGAATCTCGACCGCTCCGTTCCCGGGTTCTTGGAATTTCGGCAGCGCGGCGCGCGTGACGCGCGCACCGAGACCATCGAACGTGAGCTCCATCGTGGGCGTTTTCACTTTCACGACGGAACGTTCAACGGTGCTCGTGTCCGCGTTTGCTCCGAGCGCGTCTGCAGTCATTCGCGTGGTGTCCGCGATTCCCGGCGAATTCGTGGCCCGCGAGATCGACGCTGTATCGGATGGAGATGGCGCGTTCTCCAAAGCGGTGATGCGCGTGGAATCCGCCGGCGCCGAAGCGCCATGTCGTGGCGACGTTCCCGGTCGCATCGGGAACAACACGTTCCACAAGAGCAACACGCCCATCGCCAGCGCGATGGCGAGGAAAGCCCGGCGTTCTTGTTTTGGTTCCTCAGCCAATCTGGATTCCTAGGGAACGGGGTCGAATCCCCCCGGATGCCCGGGGTGGCAGCGAAGAAGACGTCCGATCGCCATCGCAACGCCTTTCCAACCGTAGCGCACAATCGCTTCCTCGGCGTAGTGGGAGCAGCTTGGCTCGAAGCGACACTGCACACCGAGCGCACCAAGGACCGGTGCAATCAGTTTTCGATATCCTCGGAAGAAGAAGGAGAGCACGCGCTCGCGGGTTGAGCCGCTTCGATTCGCAAGAGAATCCCCGCCACGTCCTCCTCGATTTCCTTCGCCGATCGATTCAAAGCGCGACGCGACGCCATGAGAACGATCGCCAAGCCTCGACATCTCTCTCTCTTTCTCTTGCGATACGCTTCGCGCAAGAGACGCTTCATTCGATTTCGTTCGACAGATCCGCCGAGCCTTTTCCCTGCTGCCACACCAACCCGGACCGAGCTCGAATCGTTCGACAGAATCCAATACGCGGAGATGAACTCGCCGTCCAGGCGCGATCCTTCTTGCAGCGTTCGCGAGAATTCCGGGCCCTTGCGGAGGCGTTGGCTCTTCGGGAGCCCTTGTCGTTTCATCCGCGGGCCTCGCAAGGCAGGCGGGCGACTGTGTCAGCCGCGAGGCCATTATCGATTGATCGTCAGCCGCTTTCTGCGATGCGCTCTTCTGCGCTTCAGAACCAGCCTTCCACCTTTGGTGGACATTCTCTTCCGAAAACCGTGCGTCCGCCGCGCGCGGATCCGGCTCGGTTTGTAGGTAAAGCTCACTTTTCAGACCCTTTCCGTGGGCTTCGAGCGTAAAATGCAGATCGGGCCGCAGTGTTTCAAATGAAGGATCGGGTTGTCAAGGCGCGGGTTTGCTGAAGGCCCGACAGGATCGCACCCTCCCCGGCGTGCGAGATCGAATAGACCTCACCCTAATTTGGTTGAATTTTCTCTCCCAATCCGGGGTGAATAGTCTCTTTCTCCTTTACAATCAATGGGTTGTTTTCTTGCTGATTTTTGCATTGAGAAGGCAAAAATCTCGAATTCTTTGGCGTTGACACAGACCTTCTCACGTCCGCATAATGCGCGCCCTTGCAAGGAGATACGGTCGATGGGCACTGTGGAAAACTTGGGGGATTACCCAGCCGTGCAGGCCCTCACCTCTCCTTCCGGCAAGGTTTTAGGTCCTTTTCCACCGCTGTGGATAAGTGGCGTATACCCAGGGAGTCGTTATTCTTCATGAAGTTCCGCCTCCTTTGCCGTTTTCTACGGCCTCTCGCCCTTGTCCCGAACGGTGGAAAACTCGTGGATAAGCGGAATGGCCATCCCTCTGACCCTCCGGAGACGAACTAATGAGCGCTCACACGGGAGAAGCCTGGTCGGAAATCCTCGACCACCTTTCCCAATCGCGAAGAATCTCCCCCCAACTCGTGGAGACTTGGCTCCGTCCCCTTCATCCTCGTGAAGGAACGGACCCGGTTCTTTGTCTCGAAGCACCGAACAAGTTTCATCTTCAGTACGTGAAGGAAAAGTTCGGAGCAACGTTGAATGAGACTGTCCGCGAGTACATGGGATCCGCCCAGCAATGGAATCTCGCCGTCGGATCCGGGAACGAAAGCGGCCCAGCGCCTGAGGCACAAGCGAGCCACATCGCCGCTCCCGTCCCCTTTCATGCTCCAACCACTCGATATGCGGATCAGCCGGCTGCTCGCCCGGCCCCGCCGCCCAGCTTTCTGAATTCCAAGTACACATTCGAGAATTTCGTCGTCGGCAAGTCCAACCAATTCTGCCATGCGGCAGCGGTTGCGGTTGCCGAGCATCCCGGCACCACGTACAACCCGCTCTTCATCTTCGGTGGATCCGGGCTCGGCAAGACGCACATCATGCAGGCCATCGGGAACCATATCCGCAGGATGCATGGGACGCACAAGCAGGTTCACTACGCGTCGGCCGAAAGTTTCATGAATGAAATGATCGGTTCGATTCAGGCTGGGCAGACGGCGCAATTCCGGAACAAGTATCGCCGCATCGACGTTCTCCTGATCGATGACGTCCACTTCCTGCGCGGTAAGGAATCCACACAGGAAGAGTTCTTCCACACGTTCAACGCTCTCCATGAGGCCCACCGCCAAATCGTCCTCACCAGCGATCGCCCCCCGAAGGAGATTCCCGCGCTCGAGGAACGTCTCGTTTCGCGCTTCTCCTGGGGACTGGTCACCGACATTCAGCCTCCCGACTTCGAGACGCGAATGGCGATCCTCCGCAAGAAGGCGGACGATGATCGAATCCCGATCCCCAGCGAGGTACTCGAGCTCATCGCTTCCAACGTGCACTCGAACATCCGCGAGCTGGAGGGATCGTTGGTCAAGCTGCTTGCATTTTCCTCGCTCGTGGGGGGAAGCATCGACATGGATCTCGCTCGAGAGGTTCTCAAGAACTTTCTCAAAGCGCCGGATCGCATCGTCACCGTCGAGCAGATTCAGAAAGTGGTGGCCGACCACTACGGGATCCCTGAAGAAGCCATGCGCGTGCGCAAGCGAACGAACTCGATCGCTTACCCGCGGCAAATCGCAATGTTTTTGGCGCGTGAATACACTGGTCTCTCGCTGACCGAGCTGGGAAATCGCTTCGGAGGGCGGGACCACACCACTGTGATGCACGCCATTGAGAAGATCTCCGCGGCTCGACAAAGTGATTCCGAGCTGCGCCAGATCCTTGAGCGGCTGGCCCACGCGTTGAAAATCTCCCAGTAAGGAAGCTCGTTCGAACCGTGGATGACTCTCGGGAAAAGTTCGGGAAAGATGGGGAGAACCTTTGCAATCGAGAATTTTGTGCAAAGATCTCCCCAAAGAATCCTGGCTCAACCCACCGGAGATTCTTCTCGATCTCGCTCGCTGCAAGGCATTCCCGAGACTTCCGATGCGCAGGAGATCCAATTGAGATATCCTGATTTCCCCAGGACCTACTCCTACGACTCTTCTTTTCTTGAATACTATTCGGAAAGAAGAGTTGTTGATTCACAACCGGTCCCCGGTCCAATTGACACGTCCGGCCTTGGACGTTGAGGTGCTTTTCATGGCCAAAGCTGTAGCCGAAGAGGCGAATGCTCCAAGCAAGAAAGTGAAAGAAGACGACACGATGAAGTTTCGAGCGCCTCAGACGCTTCTCGCGGCGAGCCTCGACCGTGTTCTTCAAGTCGTTCCGCAAAAAACCACGATGCCCATCTTGGGACATCTTCTCGTGGAGGCGGGATCGAGTGGGGTTCGACTTACAGCAACGGATCTCGACCTCACCGTATCCACGACCATCGAGTCCACCGTGGAGAAAGAAGGTGCGGTGACGATGCCGGCGAAGCGATTCGCCGAAATTGTGCGCCAGCTCGATCCAACGTGTGACGTTGAGATCGAGGTTCAGCGCTCGAACATCCTCCTTACCGGCGGCCGGGCCAGCTTTCGCATTTTGGGCATGGCGGCCGAGGAATTCCCAAAAACTCCGGAAGCGGATCTCAAGAAAACCTTCGCGCTTTCCACGGAGATTGTGCGCAAAGCAATCCAACGCACGGTTTTCTGTGTCTCGCGCGATGAAACGCGTCGCGCGCTCACCGGCGTTCTATGGGAGATCACAGCGTCGAGCCTGGCTCTCGTCGGAACCGACGGACACCGGCTCGCGCGCATCAGCCTTCCGGTCGGAATCGAGATCGAGGGTCGCAAGGAAGTCATCGTTCCCACGAAGGCGCTCCAGCAGCTCCTGCGCTTGGCGGGCGAATTCCCCGACACGACCTTTGCGGCGAAGATCGCTCCCGATCACGCCGTTTTCCGGATCGAAGGAACGATGTTGTTCACACGTTTGATCGAGGGTCCGTTCCCGAAGTATCAGGACGTGATTCCGCGCAACAACGACAAACGTCTCGTCGTGAAGCGAAACGATCTCTTGGATGCGCTCCGGCGTGTGAACCTTCTCTCCGACACGATCACCCACCAGGTGCGTTTCTCACTGAAGCCGGACCTCTTGGTGCTGTCCGCACGCACGCAAGATATCGGCGAGGCGCGCGAGGAAGTGGAAGCGCAATACGGGTCGGAGGAGATGGACATCGGATACAACGGTGCCTATCTGGGTGACATTCTGCGAAACATGGAATCGGACGACGTGCTGCTTTCGCTGAGCACGCCGTTGAATGCGGGGCTCTTCGAACCGCTGGAGCAAGGCAAAGACGAGAATTATCTCTGTCTCGTGATGCCTCTTCGCCTCATCGATTGAGCACGCCGCCGCTGCCGCCGGCGTTCTTGCTGGGCGGCAGCGGCTAGCGGCGCAACACTGCGCCAATGAAGCCGGCCGGAACGGATGCGACTCGCCCACCTTTCGCTCGCCAATTTTCGAAACTACGAAACGCTCGAGATGTCTTTCGCGGCCGGCCACCATCTCTTTCTGGGGCAGAACGGCGAAGGGAAGACGAATTTGCTCGAAGCAATTCACGTCCTGGGAGTGGGCTCTTCGATGCGAGCGGCGCGCGATCAAACGCTGGTGAAATCCGGGGCCCGGGGATATCGCGTGGGCGGACGCTTTCTCGAAGAAGCGAAAGAAGAGTCCGGATTTCGGGCCGAGGTGCTCTATGAGAACAGCGCGGTGCGATCGGCAGGTACGAAGCGTTTTCTCATCGATAAGGCTCCGGCTCGGGCCTCCGATCTCTTGGCCGCAATCAAGGTCATCGCCTTTGCCCCCGCGGATCAAGAGCTCGTCCAGGGAAGCGGATCCGTACGCCGGCGTTATTTGGACACGACGGGCTGCCAGCTTTCTCCGGAGTACATGCAGCTCCTGCGCGAATATCAAAGGGCGCTGCGCCAACGAAACGAAACCTTGTCGCGAACCTATCTCTACGAGCACGGAAAGAATGCCGCGCTGCGCGAGCGCGAGCCATGGACGGATCTCCTGGTGAAGGTCGGGGGAGAATTGGTGCTGCGCCGTCGCGATCTCGTCGCCAAGCTGGGAGCGACGGCGGCGAATGTTTCCGCGACTTCCTACCGGGGAGCCGGTCCGCTCGGCATTTCGTATGAGCCGGGATACGAGAACCCGGGAGACCCAGAGCTCGATCTCCGCGAAGCACTGGCCCGCTCCCAAGTGCGCGATGAAATGGCCGGATATACGACGGCCGGACCGCACGTCGACGACCTGGGGCTCACGCTGGGCGGCAATGACCTGCGCCGCTTCGGATCCTTGGGGCAGCAGCAACTCTCGGCGATGTTCTTGAAGCTCGCCCAAGCAGCGCTGGTCCGCGAGATGGCGCAAGTCGAGCCGCTTCTTCTCGTCGACGAAATGTTCGCGATCTTGGACCGGCAGGCTGCGGAGGAATTTCTTTCCCGCGTGGAATCGGGGGGGCAGATCTTCTTGGCGACCGCGCAAGAGGGCTGGCTCGGGGAGCTGCGAATGCGTCGATTTCACGTCCATCGAGTCCACTCCGGGACGGTCGTTTCCGAATGAAAACGGCGAAAAAAATGGGGCCCCGAAAGTGCGAAATCGCGTATCTTGAAACGACTCGAAAACGCCGCTCCCGGGGGCCTTGGGCAATGGCAGCCGTGGTCCGTAATGGGAGAGGGGAGTGATGGGGTGTTGAGGGTTGGGGATGTCCTCAGGGGGCTCGAGTCGGGCAACCATCTCGGGCGGCGTCTTGCAGAAACACGTGCCCTGGAGGCGTGGCCCGAGATTGTGGGCCGCCCCTTGGCGGAACGAACTCGCCCCCTTCGTTTGGCCGCCGGCCGACTCTTCGTCGTCGCTCCAGGATCGGCACTGCGCCAGGAACTGGTGTTCCACAAGGCGATGATCATGCAGAGGCTGAACGATTTCAGCGGCATGGTCGCAGTGCGAGAAATCGTCTTTCTCGAGGGAGACGGAGAACACCACCTCGGCGCACGCTCTGGCGACGCCGGGCAGGAGACATCGTGGCCAACGTGACCGAGAACGAGCTACCTACTTCCCGCAGCAAAGCGGACTACAGCGCCAAAGACATTCAAGTCCTCAAGGGACTCGAGGGCGTTCGCAAGCGTCCGGCGATGTATATCGGCTCCACGAGCGTGGATGGATTGCACCATCTCGTTTACGAGGTCGTGGACAATTCCATCGACGAAGTCTTGGCGGGTTATTGCACGAAAGTCGAAGTCATCCTTCGGCCCGACGGCGCGTGCAGCGTCGAAGACGATGGCCGAGGAATCCCGGTGGAGATGCACGCAGAGGGGCGCTCGGCGGTCGAGGTCATCATGACCACGCTCCACGCCGGCGGGAAATTCGATTCCGAAGCCTACAAAGTTTCCGGCGGTCTCCACGGCGTCGGTGTTTCCGTCGTGAATGCGCTTTCCGAATGGCTCGAAGTAGAAGTCTATCGGGACGGGAACATCTACTTTCAGCGCTACGAGCGGGGCAAGCCGGCTGCGGATCTCAAGATCACCGGGAAGACGAAGAAGCGGGGAACCCAGGTTACGTTTCTTCCCGATCCCGAAGTGTTCGACGAGACCACCGAGCTCCACTTCGACCTGCTCTCGACGCGGCTGCGTGAGCTGGCCTTCCTCAATTCCGGTGTCGAGATTTCGATCTCCGAGCCGTCCACTTCCAAACGGCACCGCTTCGTCTACAAGGGCGGGTTGTCGGAATTCGTCGAGCATTTGAACGAGAACAAGAGCGCGTTGCATCGCAAGCCCATCAACTTTCGCGCCGCGCGCGGCACGACGAACGTCGAAGTCGCGCTGCAGTACAACGACACGTACGCGGAAACGTTGTTCTCGTTCGCCAACAACATCCGCACCGTGGAAGGCGGAACCCATCTCGTCGGATTCAAAGCCGCGCTGACCCGAACGCTGAACAACTACGCCACCAAGAACGGGCTCTTCGGTAAGACGACGGGCAAGGACAAGATCGCCTCGATTTCCGGCGACGATGTCCGCGAGGGATTGACCGCGGTCGTGTCGGTGAATCTCACCGAGCCGCAGTTCGAGGGACAGACCAAGGCGAAGCTCGGCAACTCCGACGTGAAGGGCATCGTGGAACAGATCGTCGGCGAGCAATTGAGCTCGTACTTGGAGGAGAATCCGCCGGTCGCTCGCAAGATCGTGGAGAAGGCGATCGCCGCCGCCCGCGCTCGCGAGGCGGCACGAAAGGCGCGCGCGCTCACCCGGCGCAAGACGGCCCTCGAGAATTCCACGCTTCCTGGAAAACTGGCCGACTGCTCGATCACCGATCCAGAGCACTGCGAGATCTTCATCGTCGAGGGAGATTCGGCCGGCGGCACCGCGAAGCAGGGACGGGACCGGCGCTTCCAGGCAATCCTTCCGATTCGCGGCAAGATCATCAACGTGGAGAAAGCGCGCGCCGATCGCGTGCTCGCCAACGAAGAAATCCGCGCCATGATCACCGCGATTGGCACCGGCATCGGCGAGGAGTTCGACATCGGCAAGATCCGCTATGGCCGCATCATCATCATGACCGATGCGGACGTCGACGGCTCGCACATCCGCACACTCCTCATGACGTTTTTCTTCCGGGAGATGCCGCAGATTGTGGAGAAGGGTTATCTCTACATCGCCGTCCCGCCGCTGTACCGCGTGAAGAAGGGCAAAGAAGAAGTCTATGCGTTCTCCGACGACGAGAAAGACCGCGTCGTGAAGCGCCTGACGGGCGACAAAACGGAAAAGGGCGCGCGTGGCATTCAGGTTCAGCGCTACAAAGGCTTGGGCGAAATGAACCCCGAGCAGCTCTGGGCGACGACGCTCGATCCGGAGCAACGTTCCATGCGCCGCGTGCGGCTGGAAGATCAATTCGAAGCGGACCGCATCTTCACTCTGTTGATGGGCGAAGAAGTGGAGCCACGCCGGAAATTCATCGAAGAGAACGCCGAGCGCGTTCGCAATCTCGATCTCATCTAACGACTAGAGAGAGCAAACGGAATGACGGTAGGACCGGAAAAGATCATCCCGATCAACATTCAAGACGAGATGGAGTCTTCCTACATCGATTACTCGATGTCGGTCATCGTCTCTCGCGCTCTCCCCGACGCCCGCGACGGGCTGAAGCCTTCGCAACGGCGCGTTCTCGTCGCCATGAACGATCTGAACCTGAATCCCGGAGCGCAGCATCGCAAGTGCGCCAAGATCGCCGGCGATGCTTCGGGAAACTACCACCCGCACGGCGAGCAGGTGATCTATCCCACGCTCGTGCGCATGGCTCAGCCCTTCAACCTGCGCTATCCCCTGGTCGACGGCCAAGGGAATTTCGGCTCGGTGGACGGAGATCCTCCCGCGGCAATGCGCTACACGGAGGCGCGTCTCACGCGCATGGCCGTCGAGCTCATGGCGGATCTCGACAAGGAAACCGTTCCGTTCGTTCCGAATTACGACGAGACGAAGGAAGAGCCCACCGTTTTCCCGGGCAAATTCCCGAACCTTCTCGTCAACGGCTCCTCGGGAATCGCCGTCGGCATGGCCACGAATATTCCCCCGCACAACGTCACCGAGGTCTGCAAAGCGGTCATCGCACTGGTCGATGATCCGGAGCTGCGCGACGAAAAGCTGCTCAAGATCGTGCACGGCCCCGACTTTCCGACCGCGGGCATCATCTATGGGCGCGCCGGAATTCGCGACGCATACATGACCGGACGCGGCCGAGTGATCGTGCGGGCCCGCGCGAACATCGAGACGTTCAAGAACGGGCGCGAGTCGATCGTGGTGACGGAGATCCCCTACGCGGTCAACAAGTCGGCGCTCATCGAAAACATTGCTCAGCTGGTGCGAGACGACAAGATCGTGGGCATTTCCGATCTGCGCGACGAATCCGATCGCGACGGAATGCGCATCGTGATGGAGCTCAAGCGCGACGGCAACGCACATGTCGTGCTGAATCAGCTCTTCAAGCACACGCAAATGCAGATGACGTTCGGCGTGATCATGCTCGCGCTCGTGGACAATCGTCCTCGCGTGCTCACTCTCCGGCAGATGCTGGCGGAGTTCATCGAGCATCGCGTGCTCATGGTACAGAAGCGCTCGGAGTTCGAGCTCAAGAAAGCCGAGGCGCGCGCGCACATTCTGGAAGGCTTGAAGATCGCGCTCGACAAGATCGACGCCATCATCAAGACGATCCGCGCACAACGCACGCCCGAAGATGCCAAGCAGGCGCTGATGAAAGAGTTTTCGCTGTCCGAGCCGCAGTCGCAGGCCATCGTGGACATGCGTTTGGCCCGCCTCACCGGTCTCGAGCGGCAGAAGATCGAAGAGGAGTATGCGGAGCTTTTGAAGACGATCGAGAAGCTGCGCACGATCCTCTCCTCCCGCGCGAACATTCTCACCGTGGTGAAGGACGAGACGCGCGAGATGATCAGCGCCTTCGGCGACGAGCGCCGCACCGAGATCGTCGACGATGCCGGCGAGTTCGCCATTGAAGATCTCATCGCCGAAGAGGACATGGTCATCACCATCAGCCACTTGGGCTACATCAAGCGGCTACCGGTCGGAACCTACCGCCGGCAAGGGCGTGGAGGGCGCGGGATCACTGGAGCCACAACGCGCGACGAGGATTTCGTCGAGCATCTGTTCATCGCGTCGACCCATCAGTACATCCTGTTCCTCACCGACCGCGGCCGCTGCCACTGGCTCAAGGTGCACGAGCTTCCCGAAGGGGGCAGGACTTCGCGCGGCAAAGCGATCATCAATCTTCTTCCGCTCGAGAAAGAGGAGAAGGTTTGCGCCTTTGTTCCGGTGCGCGAGTTCACCGAGGACCACTTCCTCGTCATGGGAACGATGAAGGGCGTCATCAAGAAGACGTTCCTCACCGAGTTCTCGCGCCCGCGCAAGAGTGGGATCATCGCGCTGCAGCTCGATGAAGGCGATACGCTCATCGGCGCGGCGATCACCGACGGTGGCCACGACATCTTGATGGCGAAGTCCGGAGGGAAGGCCATTCGCTTCCACGAGAAGGACGTTCGTGCCATGGGTCGGGGCGCGCGCGGGGTCCGCGGCGTCGAGATCGAAGACGACGAAGTCGTCGTAGGTATGGTCTGCGTGAAGGGAGAAGCGTCGAGCATTCTCGTCGTGACCGAAAATGGATTCGGGAAGCGCACCAAGCTCGAGGATTATCGCATCACGAATCGAGGCGGAAAGGGAATCATCACCGTCAAGACGACGGACCGGAACGGCAGTCTCATCGCCATCAAGGAAGTCGTTCCCGAAGACGAGCTCATGATCGTGACGAAGAAGGGCATCGTCATCCGCTTGTCGATTGCCTCGGTCGCGGAGATCGGGCGCAACACGCAAGGCGTGCGTCTCATGAAGCCGGATCCCGACGACCGGGTCGTCTCCGTCGCGCGCGTCGTGAATACGGAAGTGGATGGCGGAGAGAGCGCCTCAGCTCAAGACGGCGCACCCGAAGACGGGAGCGAGGCTTAGTTTGAGTTCGCGCCGGCGCCCGCGCCGCTACCGCTTCCCGGAGCGGCGGGCTCTTCCTCTTCATCCTCATCGTCGCCGCCTTCGCCGACTGGCGTGCGGCTATGCTTGCGGGCTTCTTCGCAGCTGGTGAATGAGGTCTTGAGATCCGCCGTCACCCAAGGCTTGCGGATCACGTCTTTCGCGCCGGGAAGAACTTTCACCTGGTCCTTGCTCGCGCACGGCTTGCCCCAGTAATTGAACGTCGCGTTGATGTTCGTCGAGGACTGCGACTGAATGACGGCTTCCGTTTTTCCGAGGAACAGATTGGCGTTCTCGAGGCTTCCCCCGATCACCGGTACGGCATCGCCTTCGACGCCGAGGTGGTATTTGGGATTGTCTTCGAACGTGCACTGAAACACTTTCGGGTCTCCCGTTCCGGAAATCACCACGCCGAAACTGTTGTTATGAATCATGCATCCCAAAAGCGTTCCGGTGGAGTTCTCGATCGCCACGCCGATGTTGGAGTTTCCTTCGATCGCCACGCTCTGGATCGTCGGAGAGACGTACTGGAGGAGAATTCCGTTGCGATTCCCGGAAACGACTCCACCCGTCATCGTGAACTCGCCTTCCGTGGCTTGAACGCCGCCTTCGCGGTTGTTCTGGATCCGGCAATCGCGAACGCGCAACGGCGTGGTCGTTCCGCCGACCAGCAATCCGAACGTGGTGTTGCCGGAGAGGTCGCAGTCGTGAATATCGCCGGTGCCTGCCTGAACGTGGATCCCGGCCAGAGAACAAGCCTCAGCGCGAGTGAACTGCACATAGGGTGCGGCGTTGCGCGCCGTGTTGATCCCGACGGTGGCTTTGCGAATCGTGCAGTTGGAGATCACCGGAGATCCGTCTCCGATCGCCAGGATCCCGCGCCGCGCCTTGTCGCCCCCGTCGATCGTGAGGCCGACGATCTGCGTCGAGTTCGAACAGCGCTGCAGAGATAGGACGGCCTGGTTTTGGTCCGTGGGAGCGGGCTCGCCGTAGACGATGGTCGTGTTCTCCGGTGTGCCCGATTCCGATCGCAGCACCACCCCATCCTTGACCAGCACGATGTCGGTGTAGGTGCCGGGAGCGACGAGGACGGTATCACCGGAGGCGGCCGCTTCCATGGCCTTCGAGATCGTGGTTTGGTCCGCCGGGACGCGAATCGTCTTGTCGGCGTTCGCGGCGGACGCGGCCAGGGATATCGCCGCGAACACCGCGAGAGAAGAGCGCAACCGAACGGACTCCAAGCTCGTCATCGAGGGGAAACCCCTCCGGCGGCGCGTTGACATCCGCCGGGCAATTGAGGATTCTCGCAAAGTTTACGGAATGACCGCGAACGTCCGACTTTCGGGGACGATCCACCGCATGTCAAGCCTACGAAAGGTGACGGAAACCACCGTCCGCCGCCTCTCTATTTACTATCGCGTTCTCCAAAAGGTTCTCGAATCGGGAGATCAGCAGATCTCTTCCGAGCAGCTCGCGGAGCTTTCCCGGGCCTCTTCCGCGCAGGTACGCCGGGATTTGGCGTCCATCGGGAACTACGGCGTGCGCGGCCATGGATACGATGCGGAGTCCTTGAAGGATCGAATCGCCGCCGTATTGGGAGTGGATCGAGATTGGCGGGCGGTCGTGGTGGGCGCCGGGCGGCTGGGTTCCGCCCTCACGTCCTATCGGGAATTCCGAAGCCAGCGGTTTCAGATCATCGCGCTCTTCGATTCCGATCCTTCGAAGGTCGGCTTGATGGCGGATGGTTGCGTGATCCGGCCCGCACAAGAGCTGGTCGAGTATCTTCGAGCGGAGGACGTTGCGATCGGGATCATCACCACCCCGCCCTCCGCCGCGCAGGGGGTGGCCGACGCCTTGGTGGCGGGCGGCGTGCGCGGGATTCTGAACTTCGCCCCCGCGACGATCCATGTTCCCGCGGCGATTCGAGTCCGCACCGTGAATCTGACGTTCGAGCTGGAGGGACTAACGTTTGCCATCACCGAAGAAAACAACGGCGGAGACTTCTCAGGGTTCGAAGCGGCGTAGCCGCTCCGCGGAGCACGCGGATCACCGCCGTGAGGGGCGCGCGCAAAGGCGCCAGGAAAAGGCGAAGCGCTCGGAGCTCCGCGATCCTCGCAAGATCATCGGAGAAGAGCGGGCCATTTGCGTGGGCCTGCGCTTGTCCGGCAACGGCCGCGAAGAGAGCGAGGAAAGCCTCGAAGAGCTGGCCGCGCTCGCCGAGTCCAGCGGAGCGCAGGTGCTGCATCGCGTCCTGCAAACGAGGCCGCGCATCGACGGCCGCACGTACATCGGCGCAGGAAAAGCCGGAGAGCTGCGCGATTTGGCGAATGGAGAAGAGGCGAATCTTCTCGTGCTCGACCACGATCTCTCGCCCGCCCAATCGCGCAATCTCGAGAAGATCACTGAGCTGAAGATCGTCGATCGCACGGAAGTCATTCTCGACATCTTCGCGCGGCGGGCGCGCACGCCGACCGCGAAGATGCAAGTGGAGGTCGCGCAGCTCGAGTACCTGCTGCCGCGCTTGCCGCACCTCTGGAATCACCTGTCCCGCACCGGCGGCGGAATCGGGACCCGCGGGCCAGGCGAAACGCAGCTCGAAGTCGACCGGCGCCGCATTCGCAATCGTCTTTCCGTGCTGCGCAAGCGACTCGGCTCGCTCGGCAAACGGCTCGAAGTGCAGCGCAACCTTCATCCCGACGTGTATCGCGTTGCGCTGGTCGGTTACACGAACGTTGGCAAATCCGCGATTCTGAATCAGCTCACGTCGGCATCGGTCGACAGTCACAATCGCCTCTTCGAAACTCTCGACGCGACGACCCGCATTCTTCACTTGGGTCCGGGATTTCAAGCGACGCTGACCGACACGGTCGGTTTCGTGAGGAAGCTCCCCCATAGCCTCGTGGAATCTTTCCGCGCGACGCTCGCCGAGGTTGCCTCCGCGCATCTCCTCCTTCACGTGGTGGATTGCTCGAGCCCGGCCGGCGAATCGAGACGCGATGCGGTGAAAGAAGTGCTGCGCGAAATCGGCGCCGATGAAATCCCCGAGATCATCGTCTTCAACAAGAGCGACCTTCTCAGCGCGGATGCGGTGGAGGCGCTGCAACGCCGGGCGCGCGTGGAGGAGACCGCGGTCATCGTCAGCGCGAAAAGCGGCGCCGGCCTCGGTGATTTGCGCGAACGAATCCGCGAAGAAGTGCGCCGCCAATGGATCGAGGTCGAGGGAATGATTCCCGCAACCGAGGGAGAGATCCTGGCGCGCCTTACGATGGCTGGGGAAATGCGCGAGGTCGCCGGGCAAGACGGCAAGATCTTCGTGCGCATGCGCATCGCTCCCGGAGAGTGGGCCCGTCTGGCCACGCGCTATGCGGCGCAGGCGCCGGAGCTCTTCGGCGAACCTACCCGATGAAACCGGCCGACCCGGCCGGCGAAGTGCGCCAGCGCATCTTGGTCGGCACATCCGGCTACAGCTTTCCCGACTGGGTCGGGCCGTTCTATCCCCGGGGACTCAAGAACGAGGACATGCTGGCGTTCTACGCGGAACGATTTCCCGCCGTGGAAATCAACACGTCGTACTACCGCCTGCCCGATGCGAAGCTTTTCGAGCGGATGATCGAGCGCACGCCGGCTGGATTCCTCTTCATGGTGAAGGGCTTCAAGGGAATGACGCATGATCCCTCCGAATGGAAAGACGGATCGATTTGCGAGCCATTTCGCGACGCGCTCGTCCCGCTCGAGGAGAGCGGACGTTTTTCAGGAATGCTGCTGCAGTTCCCTTGGGCGTTTCGCAACACGCCCGAGAATCGGCGCCATTTGGTGGAGCTCCGACGAAGGTTGGAGGGGGTGAAGCTGTTCGTCGAATTCCGTAGAGACGATTGGAACCGGGACCCCGTCTTCGACTTCTTGAAAACCTTGGACCTAGGATGGTGCTCGGTGGATGAGCCTTCGTTACCCGGGCTACTTCCCCCGGAACACCACGTCACGAACGGAACCGGGTATGTCCGTTTCCACGGGAGAAACCGGGACGCGTGGTGGAAGTCGGGCCCTGGAGCCGGCAAGGATCGGTATGACTATTTGTACTCTCCCGAGGAACTAAAGGACTGGGTCACAAAGATTCGAAATCTCCTTTCGGGTACTGATCGCACGTTCGTCTTCTTCAACAACTGTTATTCAGGTCAGGCGGCGGACAACGCTAGAATCATGCAGGAGCTACTCTTCGAAGGCTAAACCTTCGTACGGCACCCACCGAGACGCCCCGTTTCTTGGCTGGGAACAGAAATTGCTGAGATTCTGCGGCACAGGGGATGACGAATGGGTCGGCGACCTGCATAATGGCAGTCGGAAACAGTCTCCGTGTTTCCTGCAGCCCCCCTCCCTCAAATCCGAGCCCCCCTCGCTTCCCTGGGACGTTTTTCCGGAGGGTGCGATCATGGCCCGCATCTCAGTTTCGAAGCTCTTCACGATTCAGGAAGCAAATCGAGCGCTTCCCAGCGTGACGCAAACCATTCAAGATCTTCGCAGGCTTCAGCGGAAGATCCGAAATCTGGATTCTCGTCTGACCGTGTTGAATCTCGTTTGCGATCGATTCATCAGCGGTGCGAATCCGGATCTTCGGGAGTTTCTGACGCTGAAGGTTCGTTATCACCGGAAAATCGGACTCTTTCACGACATTCTTCGGAAGCTCGAATCGATGGGGTGTTATCTCCAAGACCTCAAGCAAGGCATCGTGCATTTTGAAGCGAGACGAGGCGAGGAGCGAGTCATGCTCTGCTGGCGCGAAGGCGAAAAAGAAGTCTCGCACTGGCACCCGATCGAGGAACGCGAGAAACCGGAGGATGAAACGCCTCGAAATCCAATCGAGGCCTGGGATCAGTTCTGAAGCGACGCGGCATTTCTGCCGGTGGAATGATTCTCTTGGTCGTGGGCGCGCTCGCGCTCGCGGTCATCGTCTGGCGTTTCTTGCCTCGCAAGAGCGGGGAACCGGTCGCGAACGTTCCCGCTCCTCAGGTGGAGAGGGCGCTCGAGAATCTGCTTCAGAAAATGAACCATCCGGTGAAGGAGTGGCGTGGCTCGTTCACGGGACTCACCCCGGAAGTGAAGGCGATCTTCGTCCTCGAGCCGGAGCCCGATCTTCCGGCCGTGGAGGTGGAAGCGCTTTTGGCTTGGGCGGAGAAAGGCGGAACGGTATTCGTTGCGCCGGTCGGAAGCCCGGGTTTGGAATCGGCGATCTCCCGCTGGGTCGAGATCGGCAGCGATCCCACTCAAGCGAGCGAAGTCCCCGGCGATCGCATCGTTCCGCACAATAAGAGCAGTTGGCGATACCGAGAGGTGAGCCCGGAAGAACGGGTTCAGTTCAAAGAGCAAATCAAAGAGATCGCGTTTCCAGGATCGATGCGCGTCACCGATCCTTCCGGACAGCAGTCCATTTTGTTCGCGCGCGAAGCCATGGGGCTCGTTGCCGAGATCGTGCACGGCGACGGGAATGTCATCGTGTTTCCGGAGAGGGAGATGCTCTCCGACGAAGGTTTGCCCTCGGCCACCAATGCCGCCTTGTTGGAGAGCCTGATCGAGGATTGGGTGCCGGCCGGGGCGACGGTGTGGATCGCGCGGTGAGTGTTTGATACTCTGCTCCGCGTGACCAAGCGCCCGCTCTACTACTCCGAATACTTGCAGCTCGAACGGCTTCTCTCGTGCCAGTCGCCGCTCTCCGCGGAACGAGGCGAGCCGGTGCACGACGAGTATCTGTTCATCGTCGTGCATCAAGCCTACGAGCTGTGGTTCCAACAGATTCTTCGCGAGCTGGACGCGGTGCTGGCCGTGTTCGGTGCGGCCACCGTGCGGGAGAAGGATCTCGGCCGGGTGGTCTCGCATTTGACGCGAGTGTCCGAGATCTTGCGGCTTCTGATTCATCAGATCGACGTCCTCGAGACGATGACGCCGCTCGATTTCCTCGACTTCCGCAATTTGCTGGTCCCGGCGTCCGGATTTCAGAGCGTGCAGTTCCGTCTCATCGAGAACAAGCTCGGGCTACCGGCGTCTTCCCGTCTCAACATTGAAGGCGCGCATTACACCGCGCGGCTGGCCGAGGAAGATCGCCTGCGTCTCGAGCAATCCGAGCGTGAGCCGGGGCTCTTGGCAGTGGTCGACGCGTGGCTGTCCCGCACCCCGTTCCTGCAGCTCGGCGGATACGATTTTTGGAGAGAGTATCGCTCGGCGGTCGAGGAAATGCTGGAACGAGACCGGCGCATGATCGTCGACAATGCCGTGCTCGGCGCGGAGGAGCGTGCCGCGCAGCTGCGCATGTTCGACAAGCTCGCCGCGCACTTCGACGCGTTGTTCGATCGCGAGAAACACGAGGCTTTGATTGCCAAAGGAGAGCGCCGGCTTTCGCACAAAGCGTTTCTCGCCGCTCTGCTCATCAATCTGTATCGCGATGAGCCGATTCTCCATCTGCCGTTCCGATTCTTGACGCAGCTCATGGACGTGGACGAGACGCTCACCACTTGGCGCTACCGTCACGCGCTCATGGTTTCGCGCATGATCGGAGGAAGGATCGGAACCGGCGGATCTTCCGGCGGCGACTACTTGAAGGAGACCGCTGAAAAACACCGCGTGTTCACGGACTTGTTCAATCTCTCGACGTTCCTCATTCCGAGATCATCGCTGCCGAAGCTTCCCCCCGAGGTCGAGCGCAAGATGAGCTTCCAGTATTCGGGCTGAGATGGATCCGTTCGCGGCGACCCGCGCCATCACGACGACGGTTGCACCGAAGCTCCTCGATGCGCCACGAAGACATCTTTTCGCGAGATGGTTCGAGGCGGCTCCGGGGCGGCTGCACTTCGCCCCGCATAGCCATCATCCTTGGCCGGACGCGTCGTACGAAGCACAGGTGCAGTGCTGGAACGATGCCGCCACGCTCGCGGATTTCAAGTGGGACAAGATCTTTGGCGAGGTCGTCCCCCAAGCGCAGCAGCACGTTGCGCGCATTCTGAATCTTTCCGATCCGGCGACGGTGGCCTTTGCACCCTCCACGCTCGAGCTGGTGATGCGCGCCATCACCGCGCTCGAAGGAAAGGGTTTGGCCGGCGGCGCTCCGCTTCACATTCTCACGACCGACTCCGAGTTCCATAGCTTCGTGCGGCAATCGTCGCGTTTGGAAGAAGCCGGGCTCGCCATGGTGCATCGCGTTCCCACCGAGCCGTTCGAATCCTTCGGCGAGCGCTTCACGGAGCGCATGCGCTCGGCCGGCGCCGACCTCGACGTGATCTACGTGAGCCACGTCTTCTACAATTCGGGATTCTGTTTTAGTGCATTGGCCGAGGCGATTGCCACCGCCGAGGAAGCCGCGCCGCGAGCGCTCTTCTTCGTCGACGGATATCACTCGTTCATGGCGATGCCGGTCGATTGGTCTTCCGTCGAAAGGCGCGCGTTCTATCTCGCCGGCGGCTACAAGTACGCGATGTCCGGGGAAGGCGTGTGCTTCATGCACTGCCCACCGGGTTGGGCGATGCGTCCCGTGAACACGGGATGGTTCGCGGGATTCGGGGACTTGACCAAGGGAGTCGGCGGCAAGCGAGTCCCGTTTTCCGAGGATGGGTTCCGGATGTGGGGCGCAACGTACGATCCCGTCGCCGTCTATCGTTTCCGCGCCGTGCAGGAGCTTTGGCAGCGGGAACGCATCACGCCGGCCGCGATCCATGCCCATGCCCGCGCGCTACAGGAAATCTTCTTGGATGCGATTCCCACGAACCATGAGCTCGCCGGCGCAGAGTTGATTCCTACTCGCGGTGCTTTGGAACGCGGCAACTTCCTGACGTTTCGCACTCCGCGAGCGGGAGATCTCTATGCGGCACTGCGCGCGCGCAGCGTGGTGACAGACTATCGAATGAACCGGCTGCGCTTTGGGTTCGGCGTGGCTCAAACTCCGGACGATGTTCACGCGCTCGCCAAGGTGCTGCCATGATCGGATCGGCGTATCTCCAAGACGTGCTCGCGAGGCTGCGCGATACGAAGGCGATGGCCGACCGCGCGCTGGAGCAAATCCCCGAGCATGTCTGGTTTCGCCGTCTGGATCCGGAATCCAATTCGCTCGCCACGATTCTCCAGCATATGAGCGGCAACATGGTGTCGCGCTGGACGGACTTCTTGACGAGCGACGGCGAGAAGCCGGGGCGGGATCGCGACGCCGAGTTCGAAGATCCGACGAAGCGGGATCCGGCGATCTTGCGCCAAAACTGGGAAGAAGGATGGGC